>MDTD01195773.1_pt1 | contig 17339 bp, 16 predicted proteins | sample 811221 | NCBI WGS metagenome assembly MDTD01 (sample SAMN05326646, study PRJNA326480) | marine metagenome | isolation source: seawater | place: Pacific Ocean: South West | collected 2011 | reverse complement strand
TTTATATGGATTGCTGTTTTAACAATAGTAAGTTTTGGAATAATTGGTTTTATAGATGATTATAAAAAAATAGTTACTAAATCTAGTTATGGATTATCATCACGCATAAGAATAATATTCCAAATAATTTTTGGCTTTGTAATCACTTATTTAATTATACAAAACTTAGATCCAAATATAAGCAATTCACTTTCATTTCCTTTTTTTAAAAATCTAATAATTGATTTTGGAATTTTTTATTTCGTTATTTCTATATTTATTATTATTGGATCTGCTAATTCTGTAAATTTAACTGATGGTTTAGATGGATTAGCTATTGTTCCAGTAATGATAGTCGCAATGTCATTTGCATTTATTGTTTATGTATCAGGAAATAAGTTATTTGCAAATTATCTGCTCATTACTTATATAAATGGATCAGGAGAATTATCAGTATTCTGTGGATCTTTAATTGGTGCTGCTCTTGGCTTTCTCTGGTTTAATGCGCCCCCAGCAAAAGTATTTATGGGTGATACAGGTTCGTTAGCGTTAGGTAGTTCACTTGGTTCAATTGCAATAATGGCTAAGCATGAAATATTATTAGCAATTATCGGAGGGCTTTTTGTTGTAGAAACATTTTCAGTTATATTACAGGTAATGATATTTAAATTTACAGGCAAAAGAGTTTTTTTAATGGCTCCTCTTCATCATCATTTCGAAAAAAAAGGCTGGCCAGAGTCAACAATCGTAATAAGATTTTGGATAATAACAATAGTTTTAGCTTTAATCGGTTTAGCTACCCTTAGAATAAGATAAATTATGGATTATGTTTATGGTTTAAACAAGTCAGGAAAATCAATTGTAAAACTATTAAAAAAAAATAAAATAGAATATAAATATTGGGATGATGATAATAAAGTTAGAAAAAAATTTCAAAAAAATACAATTAAAAAATTATTTGCACCTCCAATAAAAAAAAATTTATTATTATTTGAAAATATTTATGTTTCACCAGGTATTACAATTAGAACTAAAAAATTTACTTCTAGGCATATAAAGGATAAAGTAAAAAGAGATATAAATCTTTATCTATCAAATATAAGAAAAGAAAAAATTATTGCTATCACTGGAACTAATGGAAAATCAACCACTACTAAATTAATTGGAGATATATTAAAAAAAAATAATAAAAGAACTTTTATTGGCGGAAATATAGGCAATCCATTATGTAATTCGTTTAATAAAAAAAATGATTTTAATTATCATGTTATTGAATTAAGCTCATTTCAATTAGAAACAGTTAAAAATATAGACTCTAAAATTTCCATTATCACAAATCTTTCAAGTGACCATAGAGATAGATATAATAGTATGAAAGACTATATATTACAAAAAAAAAATATTCTTACTAATAGAGGTTTTAATTTAATATCAATTGATGATCACTATTCTAAGCAAATTTTTAATACAAAAAATAATTTAAGAAAAATAAGTTTTTCTATAAAAGACTCTAGTGCAGATATATATTTTAATAAAACTGTAATCATAGATAATTTTTTCCACAAAAATAAATCAATAAATATAGAAAAAATATCAAAAGATTTATATGGTGATTTCAATAAACAGAATATTCTTATTGCATATATTTGTTCAAAAATATTAAAAATTAAAAAAAATATTTTTTTAGATACTGTATCTAAGTTTAAGGGACTTCCTTATCGTTCTGAAGTAATTTATAATAAAAAAAATTGTATTATTGTTAATAATAGCAAATCAACAAATTTAAACTCAACAATAAATTCAATAAAATCATTTAGTAACATCCTGCTTATTCTTGGGGGAATAGCCAAAGAAAATAAATTCTCAAAATTAATTAAATTTAAAAATAAAATTTTATGTGCATACATCTATGGTCAATCTGCTACAAAAATAAACAGATCAATAAATAAAAAAATCAGTACTAAAAAATTTCATAATATTGACCAAGTAGTTTCTCAATTATTTAAAGATTTAAAATCATATGACAAAAAAGTAACAATTTTATATGCTCCTGGATGTAGTTCATTCGATCAATTTATTAATTTTGAGCACAGAGGTTTACATTTCAAAAACACAATTAAAAAATTTACAAAAGTACTATGAAATATATTCAAAATTGGTGGCTTAATATAGATAAATTTAATTTCATTTTATTTATATCCTTAGGTTTTACCGGTTTAATTCTATCATTTTCAACTAATAAAATTTTTTTTATAAATAAGCATTCATTATTTTTTATTTTTTCAATACTACTCATGATTTACCTATCTATTTTAGATGATAAAAAAATTAGAAGAATATCCTTATTTTCATTCATAATTTTTTTTATCCTTATGTTTTTAATTATATTTTTTGATTATGAAGTTAAAGGAGCTAAAAGATGGTTTCAGATATTTGGATTTACTATACAGCCTTCAGAAATTGTTAAACCCATGTTTGTTATATTAACTGCTTGGTGTATTAGTAAAACTATTGAAGGAAAAAAATTCTACTTTGGAATAATTTTTTCAATTTTTTTTATACTTTTAAGTTTAATATTGATCCAACCTGATTTAGGCATGTCAATTTTAATATCAGCAACTTTTTTTTGTCAGCTATTTATTGCAGGTTTATCATTATATCTTGTTATATTAGCAGTTTTATTCATAATTAGCTTATCTTTTATTTCCTACTTAGTTTTTGATCATGTTCAAAATAGAATAAACTCATTTTTAGGAGGCCTAGGTGGATCTGATAGATATCAAATTGACTTAAGTTTGTTAGCATTTAAAAATGGAGGCCTTTTTGGTAAGGGTCCAGGTCAAGGTATATTAAAAGAAAGAATACCTGATGCAAACACAGATTTTATTTTTGCTGTTGCAGGAGAAGAATTAGGTTTTATATTTTGTTTATTTATAATCCTAATAATTTTATCAATAATTGTTAGAACTTTAATCAATGTTTTGAATATAAAAAACCCTTACAAAATAATAGCTGTAAGCGGGCTGATTTGTTTATTTGGGCTTCAGTCCTTAATAAATATTTTTAGTTCTTTAGGCCTCATGCCTACAAAAGGTATGACATTACCTTTTGTAAGCTATGGAGGATCTTCAATGATTTCTATTGCTTTTTTGTTTGGATTTTTACTTTCATTAACAAATAAAAAAAATTACTTAAATGACTAAAAAAATACTATTAATAACCGGTGGCACGGGGGGACATGTCATTCCAGCAGAAAATTTTGCAATTTTTTTACAAAAAAATAATATTAATTTCAAAATAATTTTAGATGTGAGAGGAAATAAATACTTAAATAAGTTTAGAAGTAATGTTTCCATTGTTCAAGCATCGTCTTTAAATGGCAATATTTTTGAAAAAATAATTGGATCTATCAAATTAATAATTGCCTTATTTGAATCCATTTATTTAATTCTACAATTTAAACCTACAAAGGTTATTTCATTTGGAAGTTATGCTTCTTTGTCACCATTAATAGCATGTTTTATCCTTAAAAAAATAATGAAAATTGAAATTTTTATTCATGAACAAAACACTGTTATTGGAAGAACTAATAAAATTTTTATAAGTTTTGTTGATAAAATATTTTTAAATTTTGATATAAGAACCAAAATAAATTTCAAATTAAATAAAAAAACATTTGTTGTCGGCACTCCTGAAAGAAACATTAAAAATGCTAAAATTCAAAAATTATTTAAAAATAATAAAAATTTTACAATTTTTATATATGGAGGAAGTCAAGGATCTGAGTATTTAATTTCCTTTATTAAAAATTATATAAAAAAACTTAGTAAAAAAGAAATTAAGAATTATAATTTTGTAATTCAGTGTCCAAAGAAATTAATTTTAAATTTATCTAATGAATTAAGCTATAGGGGATGTAATTTTATTGTAAAAGAATATTATAATGAAATAGAAAATATTCTTATGCAGTCTTCACTTGTTATTTCACGAGCTGGTGCAGGTACAATTAATGATTTAATTAAATTTAAAATACCTTCTGTATTAATTCCATTGCCTAATTCAAAAGATGATCATCAATTAAATAATGCAAAGTATTTAGAGGATTTAAATTTGGCCATAATTATTGAACAAGATAATGACGATCTCAATAAAGTTAAAGATTATATTAATTATGTTGTTAGTAATGATAATAAATTAAAAGATGTTAAAAATAAATTTAATAAAGTTAAGGAAGTACAAACAAATGAACTTATTTATAATTTAATTTCAAATGAATAGAAAAATAAAAATTCATTTTATTGGAATATCAGGTATCGGCATGTCAGGTATTGCTGAATTGATGCATGATAAAGGGTATATAGTGCAAGGTAGTGATATTTCAGAAAATGATAATACAAAAAGATTGAAAAATAAAGGAATAAAGTTTTATTTAAATCATAATAAAGAAAATATTAAATTTGTTGATGCTGTAGTTTACTCTACAGCAATTAAGAAAACAAATCCTGAAATTAAACAAGCAATTAAAAAGAAAATACCATTGCTTTCTAGAGCTGACATGCTTGCTGATTTAATGAAAAATAAAAACTCTATTGCTATCGCAGGATCACACGGGAAGACAACAACTACATCTTTAGTAGGTACGATTTTGGATGAAGCAAATATGGATCCTACTATTGTTAATGGAGGCATTATCAATTCATATTCTAAAAATAACCGTTATGGAAAAGGAAAATGGATGGTGGTAGAGGCAGATGAAAGTGACGGATCATTTTTAAAATTACCTCATCAAATATCAATAATTACAAATATTGATATAGAACACTTAGATTTTTACAAAAAAAAAGAAAAATTATTTAAAGCATTTGAAGATTTTATTAATAAATTACCATTTTATGGCACTTGTATAGCTTGTACTGATGATGTTAATTTAAAAAAAATTATCAAAAGAATTAAAAATAGAAAAATAATTACATATTCTATAAAAAACAGTAAATCTGATATTCAAATTTTAAATATAAAAAATAATAATTCATCATCTGATTTTGTGTTAAAAATAAATAAAAAAATATTTAAAGAAAATCAAAAAAACAAATATACAATTAATGCAATTGGAAATCACAATGTATTAAATGCTACAGCTAGTATTATAGCTAGTAGAATAATTGGTGTAAATTATTCAACTATATGTAAATCTCTTAAAAATTATATAGGTGTAAAGAGAAGATTCAGTTTGTTGGGTTTAAAAAATAATGCTTTAGTATATGATGATTATGCACACCACCCTACAGAAATTAAAGCAACACTAAATGCTGCCAAATCTTTGAAAAAAAAATTGATTGTAATATTTCAACCACACAGATATTCAAGAACTAAATTTTTATTTAATGATTTTATTAAAATTTTATCAAGAATAAATAATTTAATAATATTACCTACTTTTTCAGCTGGAGAAAAAAAATTAAAAGGTTACACTTCAGAAGATATTTTTAAAAAAATAAACAAAAGTAAAAAAAATATTATTTTCCTTAGAAGTAATATAAAATTAAACAAAATATTAATAAAACATACAAATAAAAAATGTATTATTTTGTTTATGGGAGCTGGTTCTATAACAAAAATAGCAAAGGATTTTTATAATTCTGATGTTTGAAAATATTAGTAAAATATCAGAAAAATTAAAAAGTAAATTTTACTATGATTTTGATATTGGAAAATTAACCTGGTTTAGAACTGGAGGTAAAGCTAAGATATTTATTATTGTCGAAAATAGTGAAGAATTAGAAATTATATTAAATGAAATAAAAAATTTCAAATATTATATTCTTGGTGCAGGATCTAATTTATTAGTAAGGGATAAAGGTTACTCAGGAATAATAATAAAATTAGGTAAAGGATTTAAAACAATAAAAAAAATTGAAGATAAAATTAAAGTTGGAGCAAGTAACTATGATAATCAATTGGCTATATATGCAATGAATAATAACTTAAAAGGATTTGAGTTTTTTAGTGGTATTCCTGGAACCATAGGAGGAGCCATAAAAATGAACGCTGGATGTTATGGTTTGGAAACAAAAAAAAATTTACATAGTATAGAAGTTTACAATAGTTTAGGCGATAAAAAAATTTTAAAATCCGAAAATTTAGATCTTGAATATAGATCATCTAATATAAAACATAATCAGATCATTTCATCTGCTTTATTCAATTTTGAATATGGAAATAAAAAAGATATACAGCGTGATATCCAAAAAATTAAAATGAAAAGAAGTGCCACACAGCCCATAAACGATAAAACATCTGGAAGTACATTTAAAAATCCATCTAACAATTTTGCAGCTGAATTAATTGAAAAATCAGAATGTAAAGGTTTGCAATTTGGTGATGCTTCTATAAGCTTAAAACATGCAAATTTTATTATTAACAACGGTAACGCAAAGGCAAGTGATATAGAAAATTTAGGAAAATTAGTTATAGATAAAGTATTAAAAAAATTTGGAATCATCTTAGATTGGGAGATAAAAATTATTGGAGACAAAAATTAAAAAAATTATCATTCTTGAAGGCGGTTTTAATGAAGAACATAAAGTTTCTTTAAAAACTTCTAAAGAAATAAAAAAAGTATTTAAAAAATTTAAAATTAATTTTGAAACTTTAGAGGTAAATCCAAAGAATTTTTCCAAAGTTATAAGTAAATATAAAGGATACCAATGTTTTAATGCTTTGCATGGCCCATTTGGTGAAGATGGAAAGATTCAAAGGATATTAAAAAAAAATAAAATTCAGTTCACACATTCTGGAATTAGATCATCAATATTATGTTTCGATAAATTTAAAGCAAAAAATACAATACTTAAAAATAAGATTTTGACTCCTAAATTTATGCAGATTAAAAAAAAAGATATCAATTTAGAATCTCTTAATTCTATTAAAAAAAAATTTAAAAAATTTGTAATTAAACCAAATAATAGCGGTTCTAGTTTCGGTGTTTATATAATTAAAAATAATGAAGATTTTAAATGTTTTCTTAAAAATTTAGATAAGTTTAAGAATGATTTAAGTAAACACGATTTACTATTAGTAGAGAAATTCATTTCAGGAAAAGAGTTAACTGTTTCTACAATAGATATTTTTAATAAAATAGAAGCATTGGCAGTTACAGAAATTAAACCAAAAAATTCCTTTTTTGATTATCAGTCAAAATATTCTAAAGGATATTCAAAAAATATTTTACCTGCTCAAATTAATTCAAAAGATTATAAAATTTGTTTAAAACTAGCTGAAAAAGTACATAAAATTTTTGGTTGTAAAAGTATTGCTAGAAGTGATTTTATTTTAAGTAGTGAAGATAATAAAATTTATTTTCTTGAAACAAATACACAGCCAGGCATGACGCCTCTTTCTCTTTTGCCTGCTCAAGCCAAATATAAGAAAATCTCTTTCGATAATATAATTTTGAATATGATAAATAAAATATAATGAAAAAGAATTTAAATAGAAGAAAATTCTTTAAGTTAAGAAAAAAAAATATTTTTATCTCATTTTTAATTTTAATTTTAATAAGTTTTTTTTTCCTTATCTATATTAATAATTTAAAAATCAAATATTACTTTAATAATAATTTACAAAAATTTTCAGAATATTTTGATTATCAGTTAAAATCAGTTGAAATAACAGGTCTAAAGAGGACAAATAATAGTGAATTAGAAAATATATTAACTAAATATTATGGTACTTCTATATTTCTATTACCATTAAACGAAATATCTAAAAATATTAAAGAAAATGTTTGGATTAAAAATATTGAATTATCAATAAACTATAAAAATAATCTAATTATTAAGGTAGTAGAATATTCACCAATAGGTCTATTTAATTTCAATAATAAGTTATTTTATTTTGACTCTACAGGTAATATAATTGACGAGTATTTATCCAAAGATGCATATAAAGAAAATTTAATTATTTTTTCTGGAGAACTATCTAACAAAAAAGCATTTGAAATATTTGAAATAATTAATATGTTTGATAACAATTTTGCTTTAAATATTTCTAATATTGATTTTATTGAAAAGAGGAGATGGAATATATTATTAAAGAATAATATAATCTTAAAATTATCTGAGGAAAATCCATATAAATCTATTGAAAATTATAATAAAATTGTTAAAAATCTTAGCGAAGCGCAAATTAATAATGTAGTAAGTATTGACCTAAGAAATATTACAAAATCAATAATAAAATTTAAAAATGATTAAAGTTGGTATAGATATTGGTAATTCAAAACTTTCTTGTATTGTATCTAATTATAAAGATAAGAAAAATATATCAATATTATCAATAAAAAGTACACCTTCAACAAATATTAAAAAAAATATAATATTAAATTATGATAATTTATTAGATCAAATAAAATCTCTGATTATTGAATCTGAAAAGAATTCACAAACAAAGATTAACTCAGTAAATTTGAATTTACCTCTTTTAGATCATAAAATTAATTATTATACTTCTGAAATTTTTTTACAAAATGAAAAAATATCAAAACTTCATCTAAATAAATTAGTTAATAATTCAGAATATTTTAATAAAGAGACTGATTACACTGATATCTTTAATAATATCATTTCTAATGAAATGGATAAAAAAATTGTAAGCGATATCCCATTAGAGGTATTTGCAGAATACCTAAAAATAAATTTTCTCAAAATTAATATTAAAAATAAAATTATTAACAATTTTTCAAACTTATTTAATAAAATAAATATTAATATAGAAAATTATATTCCATCACCTATATCATCATCTTTGTCAGTATTGTCTGATGATGAAAAAAAGTTAGGTACAATATGTTTAGATTTAGGTCATTCAAATACTTCAATAGTGATATTTGATAACAATAAATGTGTTTATGTAGATAGTTTTCAAATTGGAAGTAATAATATAACTAATGACATAGCAAAAGGCACTTCAACTACAATTTCAAGTGCAGAAAGACTTAAAACCTTATATGGTTCAATTCATTCCTCGCCAAGTGATGAGTATGAAATTATTGAAATACCTGTAATTTCAAGTGATAAAAATTCTTTTAAACAAATAAATAGAATAACATTAAATTCCATAATAAAACCTAGAGTCGAAGAAACTCTCGAGATGGCTTGGCAAAAAATAAAACAATATAATTTTCATTACAAAAAAATTAAAAATGTTGTCGTAACGGGTGGAGGCTCTCAGCTTGAAGGTATTGATGAATATGTAAAAATGATTTTTTCAAGTAATGTAAGAATTGGAAAACCACACGAATTTTTAAATTTAGTAAAGGAGTTTAATAAACCTAATTATAGTGATGTAGTTGGGACTATAATTTATGATAAAAATGACTTTAGTGTAAATTTTCTTTCAAAATCGTCAAATATTAAAAAAAAATACGGAATTTCAGGATTTTTTTCTTGGCTTGATCAATATATTTAGTTAACATACAATATATAGTTAAATTTATTGACGGACTCGATGCAGAATCGTTAAAAACTATAAAAAACGGCGGAGAATTAAATGACTATAAATATTTCTATACAAGATGTAGGTGATAATCTTCATCCTAAAATAACTGTTCTTGGAGTTGGTGGATCTGGAGGTAATGCAGTAAACAATATGATAAATGCAAATCTAGAAGGTGTTGATTTTTTGATTGCCAACACTGACGCTCAAGCACTACAGATTTCTAAATGTCCAAACAAAATTCAACTTGGTTTAAACAGTACCAAAGGATTGGGAGCAGGAATGAGGCCAGATATTGGTAAACAAGCTGCAGAGGAAGCTATACAAGATTTGACAGAAAAATTAGATGGTAGTCATATGCTATTCATAGCTGCTGGAATGGGAGGTGGAACTGGAACTGGTGCTGCACCCGTTATTGCAAAACTAGCACGAGAGAAAGGAATACTAACTGTTGGAGTTGTAACAAAGCCTTTTCACTTTGAAGGCTCTCAAAGAATGAAACTTGCAGAAAAAGGTATCGAAGAACTGCAACAATTTGTTGATACACTTTTAACAATTCCAAATCAAAATTTATTTAGAATAGCTAATGAAAAAACTACTTTTTCTGATGCATTTAAGATGGCTGATGACGTTCTTTATGCAGGAGTTAGAGGTGTTACAGATTTAATGGTCCAGCCCGGAATGATTAATTTAGATTTTTCAGATATTAAAACAGTTATGTCAGAAATGGGAAAGGCAATGATGGGGACAGGTGAGGCATCAGGTGATGGAAGAGCAATAGCAGCAGCTGAAGCAGCGATAGCAAATCCATTAATTGATGATGTATCACTTAAAGGTGCTAAAGGTTTAATCATAAATATAACTGGCGGTAAAGATATTACACTGTATGAAGTAGATGAAGCCGCTAACAGAATAAGGCAAGAGGTAGATGAGGAGGCCAATATTATTTATGGTACAACTTGTGATGAACGACTAGAGGGATTAGTCAGAGTTAGCATAGTTGCTACTGGTATTGATGCAAATATGAATGTATCAGCAAAATCAATAGATCCTTTTAAAACAATAAATATTAATAATGAAGTTTATTCCAAAGAAGATAATGAAATAAATAAAACAACAATTAATTCAATGGATCTTTCTGTGGATGACGGTGATCAAATAAATTCAGATGAAAGTAAGAATTCATTATTAGAAAGTGACAATATTTCAGAAAATGAAAATATCGTTCACAATGAGACGCAGTTAATATTGGAATCAAATAGTAATAATAATACTGAGTCTATTGAAAATAATGAAACACAATCAGAGGTACAAAATGTTGTTTCTGACAAAGAAGAAGCAATAAATGAGAAGGTTTTTGAAAATACAACAAATAATCATTTTCCTGAAGCTCGTGAAACAAGTGTTAGAAGGTTAAGTTTATTTGACAGCATTTCTTCTGAAAGCACTAACGAAAATGAAGATAAAGTTTCTTTTTCTGAAAAAACTGAGCCTATTCTAAATCCAGAACAAGGCTTAGAAGAAGCTAACGAATTGGACAATGCTCAATCTTTGGAAGTCACAGAAGATGAATTTGACCCTAAAGAAAACAATCATTTAGAAATTGAAGAAGAATTTAATCAAGAAACAGAAGAAGAACTTCTTGATATTCCTACATTTTTAAGGAGACAGGCCAATTAATAATTTTTTAATATATTGAAATTATTTGAAATATTAGGTTAGTTGTTAAAATCGTTAAATATATATATCGATAAAAGTGCTGTTAGACAGCACTTTTTTATGATTGATAGACAAAATGATAATAAACAACAGACAATATCTAAAGCGATTACTGCTAATGGTTTAGGACTCCACTCAGGAGTTGAAGTGTCTATGAAGCTTTTACCAGCTGATGTCGATCATGGTATAGTTTTTTACAGAACAGATTTAAATTCAAATAACAAAATTAAAGCTATTTGGTCAAATGTTAGTAACACACAACTGAGTACAACAATTAGTAACAAGCAAGGAGTCAGTGTGTCCACAATTGAGCACTTAATGAGTGCTTTGTCAGGATTACATATAGACAATATTAAAATTGAAATTGACGGGCCTGAGGTCCCTATAATGGATGGCAGTTCAAAAGATTTCGTAAATCTGATTGAATCGATTCCGTTAATTAAATTAAATAAAAAAAGAAAAGTAATTAAAATATTGCAAAATATAAAAGTTAAAAATAATGATAGTTTTGTTGAATTAAAACCAAATAAACAGTTTTCAATTGATTTTGAAATAGATTTTCCAAGTAAAATAATTAGCAAACAGTCATGTCAATTACAGCTAGTAAATGGAAATTACAAATCTGATATAGCTTCCGCTCGTACATTTGGTTTTGAAAAGGATGTTGATATGCTTAGATCAAATGGACTAGCCCTAGGAGGATCTTTAGATAATGCAGTTGTTGTTGGAGAAAATAAAATTTTAAATGAGGATGGTTTAAGATTCAAAGATGAGTTTGTAAGACATAAAATTCTAGACTCAATAGGAGACTTATATTTAGCTGGTTCACCAATTCAAGGTTATTTTTTTGGCAACAAATCAGGTCATTATTTAAATAATTTACTTTTAAAGACTCTGTTTTCAGATCAAAATAATTATAAATATATTTAAATTTAATTAGATCATTTTCTTAGGATTAACAATCTTATCAAACTCTTCTTCACTCACCAGCCCTAGTTTTTTTGCTGATTCTTTTAAACTAATATTTTCTTTAAAGGCTTTTTTTGCAATTCTCGCAGCATTATCATAACCAATTGAATTATTTAATGCGGTAACCAACATTAATGAGTTATTTACATGAACATTTATATTTTTTTTATTGGGTTTAATATTTTTTAAACAATTTTTATTAAAACTTTCCAAACCATCACTTATTAAATTTATTGATTGTATAATATTATAAGCAATTACTGGTTTATACGCATTTAATTGAAAGTGTCCGCTAGATCCTGCGATATCTACAGTGGTACTGTTTCCAATTACCTGAGTGCAAATCATGCTGAGTGCTTCTATCTGAGTTGGGTTTACTTTTCCTGGCATAATTGAAGATCCTGGTTCGTTCACAGGCAATTCTAATTCACCAATACCTGATCTTGGACCAGAAGATAAAAAGCGAATATCATTAATTATTTTAAGTAAAGAAATTGATAAAACTTTCAAACTATTTGAAAAATTAACTAAAATGTCATGAGAAGCAATTGCTTCAAATTTGTTCTTGGAAGGTTTATACTTATTTCTTGTCATTTTGTTTAAATATCTACAAAATATTTTATCAAAGTTTTTTGGAGAATTTATCCCAGATCCAACTGCAGTTCCACCTTGAGCTAAAAAACTTAATTCTTTTTTTGATAAAATTATTCTTTTATAACACGCATTAATTTGTGAATAAAATGCCGAAAATTCATCTCCTAATGTTATAGGTGTTGCATCTTGGGTATGAGTCCTTCCTATTTTAATAATATTATTAAATTGTTTTGTCTTCTTTTTTAGTTCATTAATTAAATTTTTAAGACTGGGAATAAGTTTAGTCAATGCTAATTCATTAATTGCTATATGCATTATTGTAGGAAAAGTATCATTAGAAGATTGTGATAAATTAACGTGATCATTAGGATGGGCAGGATATTTACTTCCAAGTTTGCCATTATTTTTTTTAATTATATAATTACTAATAACCTCATTAGCATTCATATTAGTTTGAGTACCAGATCCAGTCTGCCATACAGATAAGGGAAATTCATCAATCAATTTTAAATTTATTATTTGATTACTTGCATTTATAATTTGATTTCCTATTTTTTTATTTAATACTCCTAATTTTATATTTGCCATAGCGGAAGCTTTTTTTTGTTGACCTAAAGCTACTATTAGTTCGGTTGGCATTTTTTCATTGCCAATACTAAAATTTTCAAGAGATCTTTGTGTTTGAGCACCCCAAATTCTATTTTTATCAATTTTCTTTGGACCTAAGCTATCCAATTCTACTCTTTGTTTATTTTTCATTTGTTGTTATTTAAGTATTTATAACATAATATATTGAACTTATGAATAAACTTGTTTTACTAAGACATGGTCAAAGCCAGTGGAATTTAGAAAATCGTTTTACTGGTTGGAAAGATGTTCCTTTAACAGAACAGGGTATAAATGAAGCTATAAATGCCGGTAAACTTCTAAAAAAAAATGGTATTAAATTTGATGAGATATTTAGTAGCGTTTTAGAAAGAGCCAATAAAACAGCTGAAATAGCTATTAAAAATGCAGAAATGGATAATTTATTTATAGGCGAAAAGTTAATTTACACGCGTGACCAAAGTTTAAATGAGAGAGATTATGGAGACTTAGTTGGCTTAAATAAGTTAGAGACTGCTGAAAAGTTTGGAAAAGATCAAGTTCATATTTGGAGAAGGTCATATGACACTCCTCCACCAAATGGAGAAAGTTTAAAAGATGTTGTTAATCGAGTATCGCCATATTTTAGTAAAAATATTATGCCATTAATATTAGAAAATAAAAATGTATTAATAGCTGCTCATGGTAATTCATTGAGAGCTATAATGATTAAAGTTGGTCTATATAAACCAAAAGAAATATCTTCTATTGAACTTCCAACGGGTAAACCTTTATGTTTAGATTATGAAAGTGGTACCTTAACTAAAAATTATTATTTAGATTAATTTTTCTTATAATTAGAGAAATCAATAATATTATCTTCTGATTTAATTTTTGATTTTTCATCTTTTTTATTAAAATTATCATCAGATAATTTAAATTTTAACCCAAAATTAGATGATGGATCTGCAAAAGAAATTATAGAATCATAATTTATTTTAAGTTTTGTTGATATATTATTAAATGATAAAGTAATATTAAAAAAATTTTCATAGATTTTTAAGTCATAATATTCATATTGAATAACTATTGTCATTTCACTTGGATATTTTTTTTTTAACCATTTTGGTATTACTACTTTTTTATGATTTGTTAAAAAAGTTATATATAAATGATTTCCGTGAGATAATCCTTTTGAACTAATACTTTTTAGTATATCTTTAAGAACATTTAAAAGATTGTCATTGAGAATTTTTTGATAATTTAACATTACAAAATTAATTAAATTTATATTACTATAAGTATTTTTTATAGATGTAAATATCAACAAATTTACTAATATAAATAAATTTAAATTATAACTTAATATAGACTAAGTATGATGCACATCTAGATAATTTCCCTTGTAACTAAAAACTGTCGGTCTTAAAAACAAACAATTTGAGTTTATAGTTACTATTGGATCATCCAAAATTATTTTTTTTGAGCAGCTTGGGTTTAGTATATATTTTTTATTTCCTACTTTAAAATTAATAATTTTTGAGGTTGGGTTTATGAAAAAAAATTCATTTTTATCAAAATTTTCAAAATATTTTTGTATAGTGTAATTTGAATTATTAATTAATGATGTTTTAATAATATCTGAAAAAATATTTTTATTATTATTTATACCAGTATATTTAGCTAGTGTGTTTCCATGGACAAATGAATATAAACAGTCATTTTGTGAATAACCTAAATAACACCTATTACTAATAATATCTTTAAAATCAATCTTACTTTTATTTTCTGAAAAATGATAAACATAAAAAACTCCATAATCTTCTAAATTATTTAAAAAAGAAGATGTTATATCAAATTCATTTGAAATATTTAATTTATTAATTTTTTCAATTTTTATTAGTTCATTTTTATTTGTATAAAAATGAATTTCAACACTCGAATTTTTAATTTTGTAAAATAAATCTAAAATATCAGAGTATTTAAACTTAGTTTTAAATCCATTATCTGTTCTCCATAAAAATGCATCACTAACTGTAGTAGGATAATTTTTTTCATAATGCTTTAAATAAATTGGTTTGATATTTAGCGTATTTCTTATTTTAATTGATAGATTATTATTAGCTATTTTCTTAATGAATGATCTCATTAATTTCCTTTTTTAAGTCACTAACTTTAATAAATTTATTTTTGCTTAATATATATTCATGTGGTGGATGAGTATGCTCAAAGGAAATAGCTTTATTCTTTACAGAAATATACATTGGAACCCCTAAATACTTTTTGGTTACTAGAAATGTCTCTGGTTTTATATGTTTTTTATTTAATTCAAGACAATTTATATTGTTAGTTTTTAAACTGTATTCCATCTCAATATTTTTATTTTTATAATTCACTAAATAAGCTTTAAAATTTTCCTCTATAGGTCTCTCAAAAATATTTTTAATAAATATATAGTTTTTATCAGCATCTATGTTACTTAATGAATATATAGAACTAAGTATGGAGCCATTTTTTTTCACCATAGAAAATGGATATTCTGATTGGTATGAAGAAAATCCACCATTACTTAAATAAATTTTAAAATTTGCTCTATATTTTGGGATTGTGTCTGTAAAATTATTAAAATCTTTTAATTTATACACATCAAAATAATCATTTATTTTTTCATCTGATAGAAAATAAATTTCGTTGTTTAAAATATCATTATTTTTAAGAATGTAAAAATAATTGCCTACTTTTTTTTTGTTTAATTTTTCTAATACCCATTTATTATTTTTTGGATAGCATTTGAATAATTTTAAGTTTGCTATTTTTAACTCTCTATTTTTAAAAATAGGTATTTGGATTTCTGATTTAAAAATTTTGTTATTTATACCAAAAAAAAAATTCATATTTAATTTATATATAACTATATTTTTAATTAAATACTTTAGTTACTTAGAAAGAGAATTTTTTCCAAAAATACATAGTCTATTTAATTATTTATTAGAAAATTTTATCAATTGTTTTATTGATATTATCAAGTACAATTTCATATCCAATGTTGTTCTTAAAATGTACATCATCTGAAAATATCCATCTTGGTTCGTTCTTAAAAAAATTAGCTCCATTAAGATAATAACTATTAAGTGAACCTTCATGAATATTTGTTAATTTTTTATCAATAATTATGTGAATATCTTTTACAATTTTATCTCGATATTGATAATTATAATTTAATTTTTCTTTTTCATGAATAGGATTTTTAAATATTGAGAAAGGTTGCAAAATTGATATGTATTTTGCATCTAAATAATTACTAAAATTAATAATATTTTTCTGAGTCTGGATGTAATCATCAATAAATTCATAATAATCTTTTATTTCAAAATTTTGTGATCTAGATGAAATACGGTTTATAGAATTATATAACTGAGAATTCTGGAGTATCCAAACAAATGGTGAAAGCAAAGGCTTTGTTAAATAAAGTTCATAAGTTGAATTTAAATAAAATGTTCCTGGTTCATTTGTAATTAATGAGTGTATAATATCATTTCCACCATCAAAGCTTATTATAAGATCTGGTTTTATTTTAGGACCAAACATTGATAAAATAATATAAGACTGTTTTGCATTATATCCTCCTGAACCAGTATTTATAATATCAACTTCTTTATTTATTTTTTTTGAAATTTTTTCTCTTATGACTTCGTTTGGAAAACCATTTGCTGCTGAACCACCTATGATCATTATTACAAATTTATTAGGATCTCTTTTATAGTTTAAAAATAATTTATGCCAATTTGGACCAAACATAGTAAAAGGTTGATAATTTAAGTTTTGCTGCCTCTCATTTAATCCAGCAGAAGAATTACCTAAGTATAAATAAATTGAAACTCGCGTAACTATTTCAGCAAAAATTAAAAAACTAATCAAAACACATAGATTTATAACAAACAATCTGTAAATTTTACGCATGATATATTAATAAACGTATTGTTACTTAAACTCAATAC
>MDTD01146285.1_pt1 | contig 17342 bp, 13 predicted proteins | sample 811221 | NCBI WGS metagenome assembly MDTD01 (sample SAMN05326646, study PRJNA326480) | marine metagenome | isolation source: seawater | place: Pacific Ocean: South West | collected 2011 | reverse complement strand
TGACCCGAGCGAAATCCGCCTCTGGGAACAGAGGAGCAATCAGTATGGTGTGAACTGGAGTTCCGTTTTTCCTTTGCGCGGCGGAGTTTACGGCTCGGTCACAGAGGCCGCCGACCGGCAATCCGTACGCGACTTGGCGTATGGGTTGGAGGATTCGATCGCCTTCTATTATCAAAACTGGAATACGCCGCTAGGCATTCTGTTGAATTCAGAGAATTTACCGCATGGGTTCCTCCCCAGGGCTTATGTCGCCGCCAACCATTGCCGTCTGAACGGTGAACCGGGCGCCTTCTGGACGCAGGAGTCGCAGCGATTCTTCAGCGACCTTGACACGGTTTGGAGTAGTTCCGGGCGACCCTGCCGCACCGCGCATTCGGACGATCATGACGGCCAAGGGGCGATCCAGGCCGTCCTCGATCGGCTGGAACGATCCGCACATATCGTTTCCGCCAGCAATAACTACTTGAAAGTCGTCGTCGACAGCGAAAGCGCGGACTCCGTGCTTCAGATCAACGCCGCTTACTATCCGGCCTGGGAAGCCTATGTGGACGGCGAGCGAGCGGAAGTCGTCCAAACCTTCGGAGCCTTCCAGGGTATCGCCGTCGGCCAGGGGCGCCATACGGTCGAGATGCATTATCGGCCCTACGGGTTGCTGCTCTACCCGTTCCTGCTCGGCGCCAGTTTGCTCGTCTTTGGGATCGTCGGCATCCGCAGGCGGCGGCTCATCTCCGGCGGTATCGTCCTCGTGACCGGCGCCTACATCGTGTGGTTCGGCGGCATGAGCGTGGTCAGCACGAGCGAAATGGGAGCCAGTGCGCCTGCCGGAGATCCCGTCCGCCCGTACGTCCTCGTGGACGGCACGCTGATCACGGCGGATCAGATGTTCGGCGTCTCCCGGATCTGGAACTTCAGCGAACTCCTGGGAGAGGTGAGAGGCAGGTTCGCGCTGGAGAACGGCCATCGCTACCTCATCGCATCTCGAGGCGTGAAGCTTCATCTGGAACCTGCTCCGGTCGCTCGGGCAGTGTATCTCTACGCGTCACATTCCGGGGGGGCCAGCCAATGCGAGGTGACGTTCCACACGCCGAAGGCACTCTCTAAACAGACCGTGCCTTGTGGGAGTAGCAGCGGTGGGCAGTGGGACCGCGCGTTCACGGTTCCGCCCGAGGTCGACAGCGTTGTGATCCGGGAAATGTCGTCGGGCCGCCTTCCGTTCAGCCGAGTGGCGCTCGGAAGCGGGGTATAGCTGCAGCGTCATGTGCCATGATGGGCTGGGCGTCGCAAGAAGCGGCGACGTGGAACCGCTGCGCGGGCGAGACCGGCGATCTGCGGGTGGCAACGAGATGTCGCAGCGTGCCGTCCGGAATGCGGTCGCCATGCTGACGTCCGCGCAGATCGCCGAAGGCGACCGACTGGTCGACGAATGGACGGCCGCTCATGAGGAATAGCTGCAGACATTGGGCTCGATCGCTGGCCGCCTGCGCATTTCTTCTCGCGGGACTCGCTCCGATACCGGCGGGCGCCCGTCTCGCCGAGGGCCTCGCCCCGGTCCATCGGGACGACTTCGCCGCCATGCTTGCCGAGTGGCTGCCACGTGCCGTGGAAGGCGACGCGGAGGCGCAGTTCTATGTCGGCATCATCTATTTCGATGCCGGTGACGGCGAAGACGATCAGATCGAAGGCAACAAGTGGTTCCGCCGCGCCGCCGACCAGGGCTATGCCGAAGCCCAGTACAATCTCGGGGTGTCCTACACCTACGGCGAAGGGGTCGCCCGCGACCCGGCCGAAGCGGTGAAATGGTTCCGGCTGGCGGCCGACCAGAACCTTGCTCAGGCGCAGTACAGCCTGGGAATCGCTTACAATTTCGGTGACGGCGTTCCCAAGGACGACACGGAAGCGGTGCGCTGGTACCGGCTGGCGGCTGAGCAAGGCTTCGCCGACGCCGAGAACGATCTCGGCGTCATGTATGACGAAGGCGTGGGCGTTCCCGAAGACGATGCCGAAGCGGCGAAATGGTATCGCCGCGCCGCCGAGAAAGGGCACGCCGGCGCCCAGAACAATCTCGGCACCCTCTATGACGCGGGAAAAGGCGTTCCCCTCGACGATGCCGAAGCCGTCTCGTGGTACCGCCGTGCGGCCGGGCAGGGCGATGCTTGGGCGCAGTTCAACCTCGCCACCATGTACGACGCCGGCGAGGGGATCCCGCAGGATTCGGCCGCGGCGGCGGAATGGTACCGTCGTGCCGCCGAGCAAGGAAACGCAGCCGCCCAGAACCGTCTCGCCTTCATCTTGAGCGCCGGTCTGGGTGTCGCCCGGAACGATGCGGAATCGTTGAGCTGGTACCAGCGCGCGGGGGACCAGGGCTACGCGGACGCGCAGTTCAATCTCGGTGTGATCTACGATTTCGGTGAGGGCGGCCCGCAGGACGATGCCGAAGCGTTGAAATGGTATCGCCTGGCTGCGGCACAGGGTCACGCCCTGGCCCTCAACAATCTCGGGGTGATGCACCAGTATGGGGAAGGCGTCGACCGGGACAGTGTGACGGCTGCGCAGTGGTATCTCCTCGCCGCCGAACAGGGGGCGATCGAGGCTTACTCCAATCTCGGCGCGATGTATCTCGATGGCGAAGGCGTCACGCGCGACGCAGCGGTGGGAATGCGTCTTCTGCGGCATGCCGCCGGCGAAGGGCTGGCGGACGCCCAGTATCAGATGGGCGAGCGCGTCATCAGGGGTGACGGCATTCCCGCCGACGCCGCGGCCTCTGCGGACTGGTACCGCAAAGCGGCGGAGCAGGGCCATGCTGGGGCGCAGGTCGCCCTCGGCAATCTCTACCGGAAGGGGGCCGGCGTCCCGCAGGACGACGCCGAGGCCGCCCAATGGTTCCGCCGGGCGGTCCAACAGCAGGATGCTGATGGCCAGTACAATCTCGGGCTGCTCTACTACTCAGGCATCGGCGTAACCCAGGACTATGCGGCTGCTGCCGACTGGTTGCGCCGCGCCGCCGATCAGGGGCATATCGCCGCGAGCTACACGCTGGGCCTGATGTATCATCTCGGTCGCGGCGTACCGGGTGACATGGCCGAAGCGGCCAAGCGCTACCAGCTGGCGGCGGAAAACGGATATACGCCGGCGCAGAACAATCTGGCCGGCCTCTATTCCGACGGGCTCGGAGTGCCGCAGGATTTGGCTCAGGCTTACAAGTGGTTCGGTCTCGCCGCGGTCGCCGGGATTGAGGAGGCTGAGCAGGCCCTCATGAGCATCGTCCGCGTGATGGATGCGGCGACGATCGCCGAGGGCCAACGGCTCATCCGGGACTGGCGTGCCAAGAACGCGAGCTAGCTCGCGATCGGGCGGGAGTATCCTTTCACCGAAGTGACCGTGGGCTGAAGGTTCACCCGCATGCATCCGCAGCTTGACGCAGGCCGAGCATCGGTCGGACTTTAGGCTTCGACAGCAGGCGCAGAAGGGGGCCGCAGAATGCGTGACGACCACATGTTCGATCTGACCGGCAAGGTCGCCGTCGTTACCGGGTCGAGCCGCGGCATCGGCCGGGCGATCGCCGAGGCGCTGGCCGATCACGGGGCGCGGGTCGTCGTCTCCAGCCGCAAGCCCGATGCCTGCGCCGAGGTCGTCGCCGCGATCGAAGGCCATGGCGGCGAGGCGATGGCGATCCCCTGCAACGTCTCCTACAAGGACCAGCTTCAGGCGCTGGTCGACAAGACGATAGAGACCTGGGGCCATATCGACATCCTGGTGTGCAACGCCGCCGTGAACCCGTATTTCGGGCCGCTCAAGGACATCGGCGACGACGCCTACGACAAGATCATGAACACCAATGTCCGCAGCAATCTCTGGCTCTGCAACATGGTGATCCCGCAGATGGCGGAGCGGCATGAGGGGGCGGTGATCATCGTCTCCTCGATCGCCGCCTTCATCGGCAGCGGCAAGCTCGGCGCGTACGGCCTGTCGAAGGCGGCCGATCTGGCGCTCGCCCGCAATCTCGCCGTCGAATGGGGCCATGCCAACGTCCGGGTGAACTGCATCAACCCCGGCATCATCCGCACGGACTTCGCCCGTGCCCTGTGGGAGAACCCGGAGATCTACGACGAGGCGATCCGCACTTACGCGCTGAAGCGCATCGGCGAGCCGCAGGAGATCGCCGGCGCGGCGGTGTTCCTGGCGTCCCGCGCCGGCAGCTTCATGACCGGGCAGGCAATGGTGATCGACGGCGGCTCGACGATCTATGGCGGCGAAGTCTAAGGGCCCGCCGCCCGACGCGCCGTTCTGGCGCACCAAGCGGCTGGACGAGATGACGCAGGCCGAATGGGAATCGCTGTGTGACGGCTGCGGCAAATGCTGCCTGCTGAAGCTTCAGGACATCGATACCGAACGCATCCTCTACACCGATGTCGCCTGCCGGATGTTCGATCCCGACACCTGCCGCTGCAAGGACTATCCCCGGCGAAAGCAGCATGTGCCCGAATGCGTGTTTCTGAGCCCCAAAACCCTTCGTGAAGCGGCGGCATGGCTCCCCTCCACCTGCGCCTACAAGCTGCTCTATCAGGGCAAGGACCTGCCCTGGTGGCACCCCCTGGTGTCGGGCCGCAAGGAAACGGTGCATCTGGCCGGGGCCTCGGCCCGGAACCGGGTGATCTCGGAAGAAACGGTGACGGAAGAAGAGATCGAACAGCGCATCGTCCGCTGGGCGTCGCGGTGAATCCGCTCTGACCGGCCACCAGGGCCGCATCCGCTCTTTGGGGAAAGGGCTGTGGATGCGGCCCTGGCGCCTCGCGGCGGAGGAGCGCGAGGGGGACCTGGGGGGATCAGGTCAGGCGGTGCTCCTCGCCATTGCCGCGAACGACGATGTCGGCGAAACGGGCGAGGCCGGTGCGGCGCTGGAAGACCGACAGCGCGATCAGCCATACCGCGACGATCCGTTTCGCCTCGCCGCCGATATGCTGGTGATAGTCGTCGTGGATGTTGCGGCTTTCCGCGAGCCACTTGCCCAGTTCGCCATGGCCGGTGCGGACGATGACGTGGGTCTCCAGCGGCTGCCAGCGTGGGAACGGGCAGCGGAAGACGGTGCCCTCCGGCAGCGCCGCACTCCACATGTAGGTGAGGTCCTGGCCGTCGTCGAACGCGACCGCCATCGACAGATAGTCGTGGGTGAGGAGCTCGTCCTCCGCCGCCATCGACGGCAGTTCCTCGACGTTCCATTGCCAGTCGATGGTGGCGTCCGGGCTCAGTGGCAAGGAGACGTCGCGGACCAGCAGACAGGCGTTCTTGTGGACGTGGCAGCCGATGACACCTGGCGCGCAGGTCGAGAAGATGCCGGCATTGCCGGTCTGGTACATCGACCGCCACCCCTCGGGCACCGGCGGTTCGCTCTCCAGCCGGGCGATCTCCGCCTGCAGCGCGCCGGCGACGTCGCCATGGGCGTGGAGGCCGCGAAGGCCGGTCAGCGGATCACCCTTCCAGATCAGGGCGATGCCCTCGATATGGCTGCCGTCTTCCTGGATGTAGTATTCGGGCGGCGTGGCTACGGTCTCGGCCTTCTCGTCGACCCAGTCGCCGATCGAGCGCGCGACGGATACCGCGCCGGCACGTTTGGCGACCATGGTGCCGGTGTTGCTCATCGGATTGTAGATCGGGGCGTTCCCGCCGATGCGGGCGAAGAAGGCGAGGCCCGGTTCGACCCAGACATCGAGGTCCTTGACGATCCACCAGCGGCCGCCGAGGAGAAAGGTCACGCTCTGCCCTTCCTCGATGCTGAAGCCGGCGTCCTTCCAGGGAAGATCGCTGCCGGTCACCGCGAACGTGACCATCCGGTCGAGCTCCGGCACCTTCGCTGCGTCGACGATTCGGGCGATCCCGTCCGTCAGGTTGCCCGGAGTCCCGAACGCGTGGAGGGTGCCCGCGCTGCCGGTGCGGATGGCGGCCATGGCTGCCGGTCCCGCCAGACCCAGGGCGGCGAGGCCTTTCAGCACCTTCCGGCGCGATGCTTCGTTGTTCAGCAGGTTCTGCGTCCTGCGGTCTTCGGTGTCCTCATGCATGTTCGCGTTCCTCCCTCCGTTCGTCGGAGCCATTGCTGAGGACACGGTGATGGCATGACCCCGCGCGCGCGTGGTCAGCCCGGGGCAAGAAGTTCGTCAGGAATTTGTGAGGGGGGGCTGCCGGCGGACGCTCAGACGCCGTCGTAGCGATAGCCGGCGCCGTGGACGGTGCGGATGATCGCGGGCCGGGCCGGATCACGTTCGATCTTCAGCCGCAGCGTTCGGATGCTCTGGTCGATGGCGCGGCTGTTCGGCATGTAGTCGCGACCCCAGCAGCTGTCGTAGAGCTCGTCCCGCGATACGACTTCGCCCGTCCGACGGTGAAGCGTGGCGAGGATCGCAACCTCGCGGCGGGTAAGGTCGATCGGGTCCGACCCGCGGAAGCCGCGCAGGGCCTTGACGTCGATCTCGATGTCGCCGATCGCGAATCGCGCGGCCCCGCTCGTCTCCCCCAGGTCCGGCTGTGCCGCTGCCGTCATCGACCGGCGGAGGATCGCCTTCACCCGCGCGACCAGTTCGCGCGAGCCGAAGGGTTTGGTCACATAGTCGTCGGCGCCGAGTTCCAGGCCGACGACGCGGTCGATCTCGTCATGCCGTGCGGTCAGCACGATGACCGGGACCCGAACGTCCTCGCTGCGGATCGCCCGGCAGAGATCGAAACCGTCCATGCCCGGCATCATCACGTCGATGACGCAGAAATCGGGCTTCTGAGTCCGGAACAGATGCAGCGCCTCGGCGCCGTCGGCGGCCGGCAGGCACTCATAGCCTTCGGCACGGAACAGATGGGTGAGCGCCTGGCGGAGCGGCGCATCGTCCTCGGCAACGAGAATCCGAAGGCTCATGCTTCGATCCGCCGAAAGCCCGCGCGTCCCACGGGCCCGGTCCGCATCCAGGCGACGAGCCGTGCGCCGGGCTCGGCGTCCTCGATGCCGAGGTCGCCGCCATTGGCCCTGGCCAGCGCGCGGCAGCCGGCGAGTCCCAGGCCCGTGCCGTCAGTGCCCGGCCCGGCGGTGCCTTCCAGAACCTCCCGCGCGACATGGGCGGCGACACCCGGTCCGAAATCGCGCACCGCCAGATAGAGGTCCGGACCCTCCATCCGGGTCGTGACTTCGACCGGGCCGTCGGGGGCGTATTTCCGCGCGTTGTCCAGCAGGTTGATGGCGATGCGCTCGAACGCCGTCCGGTCGAAGGCGACGCGATGGCCGGCGCCCAGATCGACGACCGGCCGGCTGCCGGCGGCTTCCAGAAGCGGCCGGTAGCGGGTGAGGATGTCGCGGAGGGCTTCGTCCGGCACACCGACTTGGCGATCGGGCACCGCACGGGTCCGCCCACGGGCGATGGCGATGGTGTCCTCGACCAGCGCCCCCAGCCGCTTCGCCTCGCTGTCCAGCACGTCGCAATATTCGGCGATGGCGGGATCGTCCTGGGCGCGCGCCCGGATCAGGTCGCCGTACAGCCTGAGATTGGTGAGGGGCGTACGCAGCTCGTGCGAGATCTGCGCCGCTTCCGCCGCCCGCCGGTGACTGGTCTCCAGCCGCGCCTTCTGGGTGCGGAAGATATAGGCCCCCAGCCCGCCGATGGTGAGCAGCATGGCCCCCATGGCGGCGGCGAACAGGGTCCAGCTCGGCCCCGCCGGTCTCGCCGTCGCCGCGAGCCTGGCTTCCAGCCGCCAGACCGAAAGCGGTTCTCCGACGGGCAGAACGGCGAGCGTCGTACCGTCGATTGCTCCTGTCTTCGGCCACAGGGTCGCGCCGTTGTCGTCGGTCAGCGTGAAACCGAGATCGCCGCGACGGCTCGCCACCGGTTCCAGGGCGCCGGCCACCGCTTCCAGGAGCAGCGCCTTGTCGAACACGGCGCAGGCCGTCGTCTCGACGGGACCGTACCAGCACCGCCCCGGTGTCAGCCCGGCTGCCGAGTCGACCAGGGCCCAGGTCTCGTCCCCGCCCCCGGCCGTCTCGCTCGACGCCCGCAGCGCCGCCCGTGCCGTCGCCAGCGCACCTGAGGCCGACTGCGCCAGCTGCCGCTCATAAGGGGTGAAGTAGGAAACGCCGGCCGGGGGAAACACGCGCCGGCCGCTGGCGGCGTAGATCGCCGCGAGATCGACCGACTGGTCGACGATGGCGCCGATTCCATAGGCGTCCGGGGCCGTGGGGAAACCGTTCTCGGCTGCCCGGGCGATCATTCCGTCGATGCGCTCCTGAATGCCGGCCGCGAAGGTGTCGACGGCGGCATGAACCCGGTCGTCGAGCTCCGCCAGGGCGTCCGCGGCGGTCTGCGCCTGCTTGAACTGGGTCTCGACGGGACCGAGGGCGAGCATGCGTCCGCCCAGCACCGCGATACCCAGCAGCGGCAGCAACACGACGACCGCCAGCAGCAACGCGAAATTCCTGAGATCGGCCGGCGCTCGCGCACGAACGGCATCCGGTCCGTTCAGTCCGGCCCTGCCGCCGTGGCTGTCGTCGCGCAGTCCGCCGTCCAAGACCTGCTCTCGCATCCCCGCCTTTCGCCGCTTCCGGATACCGGAAATCCAGCGCGCCGCATTTTCGATCGGGCGACCCCTCCCGATCGAAGGCTGCTTCCAGTCGGCCGATCTTTGCAGAAGGACGGGGCGATTGGTAGGGACCGGCGCCGCGGGCGCGCGTTGAAATCGGCGCCTCGGCCGACCGGCCGCCGAAAGACCCGGTTAGTCCGGCGTCTTGCGCCGCCGGCACATGTCGCGCAACGCGGCGATCGCCCCCCGGCGGCTCCGGATCGCCCAAGCGGGCCGCCACGCCAGCCGCGCTATCAGATCGCGCCGGGCGTCGTCCTCGGCGTCGCGGAGCGCCGCGACCGACTGCCGGACTTCCGCGGCGGACATGTGCGGGGTTTCATCTGGGTCCATCGGGACCTCCCGTACCTTTGCTCACTTCATACTACGGGTCGCAACGGACTCGCATCGTTGCACATTCGGTCGACCACCGGTTTCTTGCCGCGAGGTCGAAATCGTGAGAGTGCACGAAGCGTGTGGATACGAGCGTTCTGCTCCGACAACTTCAGAGGGCCGTCAGCAGGCTCTTGGCTGCGCTGGCGAAGAATGCGTTGGGGAAATGTGGTGTGCCTGCGCGAACGCAGTTCGAATTCCCATTAAGGGAATGGCGCGCCCGGAGAGATTCGAACTCCCGACCCTCAGATTCGTAGTCTGATGCTCTATCCAGCTGAGCTACGGGCGCATGGTGCCGGGGACGGCGTCGCCGGCAGGGCGCGAACACTAGCCAAGTCGGTGGGCGATGGCAAGCCATGGAAGGCAGGGCTTGCGCCGGGCCGCTTTCACCGCCACCGTTGCCGAAATGCCGCTTGTGGCTGACTCGTGGAATTTGTAGAATCACAATGGGTCGGGGCAGATCACTGACGTGGAATCTCAAATTTGTCGTGGTAACCGGGCACCACCTGACCGGGGGGGCGCAGTGAGGGAGAATCTGAAGGCGATGGCGCAACGCCGATCGACGTACGCAGCACTGGTGTGCGCAGCGCTCGCTGGCGGGTGCTCGAACGATTTCGCCGCCGATGGTCTGTGGCCCTCGCTGGACGCGAGCGAGCCGGCGCCGGCCGCCAACAATACCGGCACCCGAATGGAAATTCCGCCGTCCTCCGGCGAGATGGCCGGATCGCCCACCTACAGCGGCGACATGGCGCAGATCGACAGTGGAGCGGGCAAGCAGTTCGTGCCGATCGACACCGGTCCCAGCCGGCAGGCGCCGAACACCGGCACGTTCGTCGGCCAGAAGGTGGCGACGCTGCGCTCGGAACTCGAGAACCTGAAATCGGTCCTTCAGCAGCAGAATCAGGAATTCCAGCAGGTCCTGGGCGGGGCGATGCAGAACGCCCAGCGCTATCACGCGATCGTCGGCGCCGTGAGCGCGCGGCTGCAGGTCGGCACCACCCCCGGCAACCCGGTGCTGGTCAGCCAGTGGAACCAGGCGCAGAGCGAGCTCGACCGGATGATCTCCAGCACCGCCGCGCTGAACTCGCTGTCCAACCGCGTGTCGTCCAATTCCGACCTTGCCGCCTATCTTCTCCAGGCGACCCGCGCCGCCTTCGGGCTGCAGGGCGCGGTGGACGAGGACCATCGCCAGCTCTCGATTCTCGAGGACGACGTCAATCGCACGGTGGTGTCGATCGACCGCCTGCTGAACGAGATCAACGAGGCGGTGACCCGCCAGAACACCTTCGAAGCCGGCGAGCGGCGTAATTTGAGCGGACTCGCCCGCGCCATCAGCAATGGCGAGGTCTACGGCCCCAGCCTCGCCAACTTCGCCTATAACCGCTCGGCGAGCCTCAGCCCCTACACCCCGCCGGCCCCCGGCATGGAAGGATCGGGCGGTACCGCCGGTGCGCCGCCGCTGGTGGTGATCCGTTTCGACCGTCCCAACGTCGATTACCAGCAGGCGCTCTACAGCGCCGTCAGCAAGGCGCTCGAGCAGCGGCCCGGCGCGACCTTCGAGATCGTCGGGGTGACGCCGGAGCGCGGTACGACCGCCGATGTCGCGGTCAATTCCTCGACCGCCCGCCGTCGCGCGGAGCAGGTGATGCAGACCCTGGTCGAGATGGGGCTGCCAGTCGAGCGGGTGCAGCTTTCCTCGGCCGAAAGCGTCGCGGCTCAAAGCAACGAGGTCCACGTCTACGTCCGCTGAGGCGGACTGGTCGCGTCGACTGGCGGCGGGCTGACGGCCTCGGCGGAGCCGGGGCGAAGACCGGGCTAGCGAACGACCGGCGTAAAGCTGTTTTCTTAGCTCGCCTTGCGTGTCACCGACCGCAGCGGGACAGTTCGGGTCGCGAACGTCTCGACCGGACGGTTGTCGATCAGGCGCGTGCCGTTCAAGCGGACCGCCACGAAGACACGGGCCGGACGCACGAGGGTCGTCACAGGTTCCAGGGTCTCCGCATCGCGGATTTCGAGATAGTCGACGTCGTCGATGCCAGCTTTGGCGAGGGCGGCAAGGCCGCGCCCGATCTCCGTGGCGATGTCGCCGCCATCTGCGACCGCCGCAGCGACGTCGGCCAGGATCAGGTTGATCCGAGCGGCCTTCTTCCGGTCTTCAGCGCTCAGATAGGCGTTCCGCGACGACAAGGCGAGCCCGCCTTCCTCCCGCACCGTCTCGACCGCGACGATCTCCACTGGGATCGCGAGGTCGGCGACCATGCGGCGGATCATCAGAAGCTGCTGGTAGTCCTTCTCCCCGAACATCGCGATGTCGGGCAGGCATTGCAGGAACAGCCGTGTGCAGACGGTGGCGACGCCGTCGAAATGGCCGGGCCGTGCGGCAGCGCACAAGCCGGCGGTCAGCGGCCCGCGCACCGAGACGGTGGTGTTGTCGCCCGGCGGATACATCTCCTCGACGGTCGGTGCGTACAGCAGATCGACATTGGCGGCGCGCAGGGCCGCGACGTCGGTCTCGATGGGACGGGGATAACGGGTGAAATCCTCGCCGGGGCCGAACTGCTTCGGATTGACGAAGATGCTGACCACGGTTCGGTCGCAGCGTGCCTGCGCCTCGGCGATCAGGGTGAGATGGGCGTCGTGCAACGCACCCATGGTCGGCACCAGCGCGACTGTTTCGCCGGCTTCGCGCCAAGCGGAAACACGCTTCCGAAGTGCGGCGACGGTAGCGACGCTGTCGAGGGGCACAGGCTCCGAACCCAATTCGATCTCCGTCAAAACAGAAGATGGTAGCTACGGCGCCGTTTTGTATCCCGCGGCGCTTCCCGGCCATCGCGCGCTGCGGCGCAACATAGCGGGCGGAGCCTAGCGTCACAGGGCGAATGGGTCAATTGACCGGGCGGAATGGGTGCGGTGCGCCAAATCGCCTGACCCGCCGTTCGCTTTGGCATACTCTCGCCGTCATGAAACCCACCGGACTCCTGTTCGCCGTCGGCGCCCTGGCGATGTTGCTGGCCGCCGCGCCCCACTCCACCCTCGCCGAGGATCTGCAGCCCGAGCCCGCTACCGGCACCGCAGCCAAGGGGCCGGTGCGGGCGGCGCATGCGATGGTCGCCGCCGCCAACCCCCATGCGGTCGACGCTGCGGTGGCGATTCTGGAAAAGGGCGGTACGGCCGCCGACGCAGCGATCGCCGCGCAGATGGTGCTGAACCTCGTCGAGCCGCAGTCCTCAGGGATCGGCGGCGGCGGCTTCCTGCTCTACCACGACGCCGGGACGGGCGAGGTCACGGCCTATGACGGGCGCGAGACCGCGCCGGCGGGCGCCACGCCCGATATGTTTCTCGGTCCGGATGGATCGCCGCGGCCGTTCCTCGAAGCGCTGCCCGGCGGCACCTCGGTCGGGGTCCCCGGCATCCTGCGGATGCTCGAGGCCGTCCATGAGGCCGAAGGGCGCCTGCCCTGGGCGGATCTGTTCGCCCCGGCGATCGCGCTGGCCGAGAAGGGCTTCGCGATTTCGCCGCGGCTTCATTCGCTGTTGGGTTCGTCCTGGGTCCGCCACGTATCGCAGTTCGAGACGGCGTCGCACTACTTCCTGCAGCCCGACGGCACGCCGAAGCCGGTCGGGACGGTGTTGAAGAACCCGGCGCTGGCCGAGACCTTCCGGATGATCGCGGATGGCGGCGCGGATGCCTTCTATGAAGGCGCGATCGGCGCCGATATCGCCGAAGCCGTGCGGACGTCGCCGGTCAATCCCGGCACCATGACCACGGCCGATCTCGCCGGCTATGAAGCGGGCACCGCGCCCCGGCTGTGCCGCCCCTATCGCGGCTATCATGTGTGTGGGATGGGGCCGCCGAGCTCGGGCGGCATCACGGTGATGGCGATCCTCGGCATGCTCGAGCCTTTCGACCTATCGGCCATGGCGCCCGAGGACGTGGACGCCGTGCATCTTTTCGCCGAGGCGAGTCGACTGGCCTATGCCGACCGTGACCTCTACGTCGCCGATACCGATTTTGTCGACGTGCCGATCGACGGCATGCTGGATAAGGGCTACCTCACCGGCCGCGCCGGGCTGATCGATCTCCGGAAGGCGATGCCGACCGCGCCCGCCGGCGACCCGCCAGGGGTGAAGCACGCGCTCCTCGCCCCTGACAGCTATGCCGATTATCCCTCGACCAGCCATATCAGCGTGGTCGACAAGGAAGGGAACGCGGTCTCGCTCACCACCAGCATCGAGTTCGCTTTCGGCTCCGGCCTGATGGTCGATGGCTTCCTGCTCAACAACCAGCTCACCGACTTCTCCTTCGCGCCGGAGAAGGACGGCAAGCCGGTCGCGAATCGCGTCGCGCCGGGGAAGCAGCCGCGAAGCTCCATGGCGCCGACCATCGTCTACGGTCCGGACGGAAAGCTGTTCCTCGCGGTCGGCTCGCCCGGCGGCAACAGCATCATCTGCTACGTCGCCAAGACCCTGGTCGGGGTGATCGACTGGGGACTCGACGTCCAGGCAGCGGTCGATCTCCCCAATCTCTGTGCCCGCAACGATCGCTTGGAACTGGAGGAGGGTACGCCGCTCGCCGATCTCGCCCCGGCCCTGGAGGCGATGGGGCATACGGTCAGGGTGCGCTCGATGAACAGCGGTCTGCATGCGGTGATGATGACGCCGGACGGCCTCGTCGGTGGCGCCGATCCGCGCCGCGAGGGGATCGCCGTCGGCTACTGACCGTCCTACAGGTGGAAGGGCACGGTCAGGGCCAGGTCCGGGACCAGGATCACGGCGATGACCGCCAACAGCATCAGCACCAGGAACGGCAGCACGCCCGAGACCACGTCGCCGGCCTCGACGGGCGGGCCGCCCGGCCGCGACTGATTGGCGACCGCCTGAATCACGAACAGGTTCAGTCCCACGGGCGGGGTGATCAGCGCGCACTCGATCATCATCGTGAAGATGACGCCGAACCAGATCGGGTCGATGGCGAGGCCGCGCAGCGACGGCTCGATGATCGGCAGCATCAGCAGCATCATCGACAACGTCTCCAGCACGCAGCCCATCACCAGCAGCAGCCCGCAGATCGCGACGATGAACAGCAGCGGGCTGGTCAGCGTCTCGGTGACAAGCGCCGTGACGTCCTGGGGGATGCGGTAGAGGGTGATCGCCTGACCGAACACCTTCGCTCCGGCGATGATGAACAGCACCATCACCGTGGTCTTCAGCGCATCCATCGCCACCGCCGGCAGGTCGGCGGCCTTCAGCGAGCGCTTGACGAACAGGGTGATGACGAGGGCGGCCACGAAGCCCACGCCCGATGCCTCGGTCGGCGTGAAGACGCCGAGATAGATGCCGAGGATGATTACCGCCCCCAGGACCATGGTCGGCAGGGCGCGCTTGGTGGTTCGGAGCCGTTCGGCCCGGCCTGCCCGCGGCAGCGGCTCGAAACGTCCGCTCATCCGGGCATGAAGGACCGAGAAGCCGATGAACAGCACCGTCAGCATCAGCCCCGGCACGATCCCGGCCAGGAACAGGTCGAGGATCGATTCCTCGACGACGACGCCGTAGACGATCATCGGGATCGACGGCGGGATCAGGATGCCGATGGTACCGCCGGCCGCCAGCAGGCCGTAGACGAAGCGCCGGTCGTAGCCGCGGCCGATCATCGCCGGGATCGCCACGGTGCCGATGGTCGCGGCCGTCGCCACCGACGAACCGGAGATCGAGGCGAAGATCGTGCAGGACAGGATGGTCGCCACCGCCAGCCCGCCCGGCCAATGGCCGACCCAGCTCTGTACGGCGTTGAACAGGTCGTCGCCGGCGCCGCCCTTCAGCAGCACCTGCGACATCAGGATGAACAGCGGCACGGCGAGCAGGATGAAGTTGTCCATGCTCGCCAGCAGGCCCTGAGGAACGATCAGCGGCGAGAAGCCGCCGACGACGATCATGATCGTGCCGAGCCCGGCCAGGGCGAAGGCGATGTCGACCCCGAGCAGGAGCAGCAGGAACAGCCCGCCGAGGACGAGGATCAGCGTCACTGTGCGGTCAGTCGGCGGAAACGGTGGCCGCGGCCTCGGTTGCGAGCAGCCGGTCCGGGTCGACGAAGCTGTGGCCGACCAGCGCCAGGGCGTGAAGCGCCAGCAGGGCGCAGCCGGCCGGGACCGGCCATTGCACCAGCCACATTGGGAGCGCGAGCGAGGTGTCGGTCCGCTCCTGCATCATCAGCGAGAACTGCATCAGCGACATCGCGTTCCATGCCGCGAAGACTCCGACCGCCGCCGCGAACAGCAGGGCGAAGCGGCTGCACCACAGCCGCCCCGTGAGCGGCAGACGGCCGGTCAGCAGCCGGATACGGATATGCTGACGGGTTGCCACCAGCCACGCCGCGGCGAGATAGACACCGTAGATCTGGAGGATGCGGGAGACTTCCTCGACCCATGTCGTTGGAGCGTGGAAGACATAGCGCAATACGACCTCGTAGGTGACGAACAGGCCGATCAGCGCGAACAGCACCGCCGCCGCCCAGGCGGCTGCGCGGGAGACGCCGTCGAGCAGGCGAAGCATCGCTCAGCGCCCTGCCGTCTCGGCTCTGATCGCCTCCGCCGCGTCCATCAGTTGACCGCCGAGGTCGCCCGTGTCGGCGCGAAACCGGTCCCAGAGCGGCCGGGTCGCCTCCTGCCAGGCGGTGCGGTCCGCGTCGGTCAGGCGGACCACTTCCATACCGCCTTCTTCCGCCGCGGCTATGGAGTCCGCCAGGATGCTGCCGATCTTGGCGTTGATGTCGGCTTCGGCCGCCGCGGCGGCTTCCGCGACGATCTTCTGCTCGTCCGCATCAAGGCCCTGCCAGACGCGCTCGTTGATCAGCACCACCGCTTCGATGGCGGCGACGTTGGCGTCGGTGATCGTCTCCAGGACCTGATAGAGCTTACGGTCCTTCACCCCCATCACGCCGGTCATGCCGCCGTCGACGGTACCGCGCTCATAGGCCAGATACTGCTCCGAGCCAGGAATATTGGTCGCTGCGCCGCCCAGGCTGCTGATCAGCTGTTCGTAGGCCTTGCCGAAGGTGCGGATCTTGAGGCCCTTCAGGTCCTCGGGCCGTCGGACCGGAGTATCGGCCATGATGATCGCGAAGCCGTAGGGCTGCCACCACAGGGGGCGCATGCCGCGGGCGGTCATCGCCTCGTCCAGGGGACCGCGCACCGGCGATCCTTGCGCCGTCGCCGCGAACACGCGCTCCTGCGTATCGAACAGGAACGGGACCGAGAAGACCTCGATCGCCGGGATCAGCCCCGCCAGCCGGTTGGTGAAAGCGACGCCCATCTCGATCTGGCCGGTGGCGACGGCGGCCGGCACCTCCTTGTCGGTGTAGAGCTGGGCGTTGGGATAGATCTCGACGGTGATGTCGCCGCCGCTCGCCTGCTCGACCCGGTCCTTGAAGAACAGCAAGTTCTGGCCGAACGGTGCGGTAATCGGCAGTTGCAGGGTCACGCGCAAGGTCGTCGCGTTCGCTGCCGAGAGGGGCAGGGCCAGCAAGGCCAGCGCGATCGCCATCCGCCGCCAGGACAGAGTCATCCAATTTCCTCCCGTTCGATCCGGCATTGACCTGCCGTTGTCATCGTCGGCCCAAGGATGGCGGAGGGACGGGCTGCTCGGCAAGGGCGGTCCTATGCACCCGTCAAGCCTCGCACCAGCCCCAAGTCGTCATGCCCGCGAAGGCGGGCATCCACAGCGCGTGGCACGGCGTATCCGGTGCGGCCTTAGCTGCCGGCATGGGTTCCCGCCTTCGCGGGAACGACGAAAGGAAAAGGTAGGCTGCCCCAGCCCCTGCTTGCCGCGGATTGGCCTCACAGATCGAGGTGGTGGCGGAAGTAGGCGATGGTTTCCTTCAGGCCGTCTTCCAGTTCGATCTTCGGCGTCCAGCCGAAGGTTTCCCGAGCCAGCGTAATGTCGGGCTGGCGCTGGCGCGGATCGTCCCCCGGCAGTGGCTCGAAGACGATGCGCGAGCGCGAGCCGGTCAGGCGCAGCACCGCCTCGGCCAGTTCGAGGACGGTGAATTCGTTGGGGTTGCCGAGGTTGATCGGCCCGACGAGGTCGCCGTCCATCACCGCCAGGAAGGCGTCCAGCAGGTCGTCGACATAGCAGAACGCCCGCGACTGGTTGCCGTCGCCGAACACGGTGATGTCCTCGCCCTTCAGCGCCTGGACGATGAAGGTGGACACCACCCGGCCGTCATTGGGATGCATGCGCGGTCCGTAGGTGTTGAAGATCCGCACCACGCGCACATCCAGCCGGTGCTGGCGGTGGTAGTCGAAGCACAGCGTCTCGGCGCAGCGCTTGCCCTCGTCGTAGCAGGCGCGGATGCCGATCGGGTTGACGTTCCCC
>MDTD01169110.1_pt1 | contig 17344 bp, 10 predicted proteins | sample 811221 | NCBI WGS metagenome assembly MDTD01 (sample SAMN05326646, study PRJNA326480) | marine metagenome | isolation source: seawater | place: Pacific Ocean: South West | collected 2011 | reverse complement strand
GTGCTTTTGCCAGGTCGGAATTGTTCTGATTTAAATCGGCATCAAATCTTTCTGGGGCGGAAACAGAATCCATGTCGCCCACAACAACATCCCATGAATCAAATCTGTCTGCGGCTCCATCTAATGCTACGATAAATTCAGCATTTTCGATTAGCGTTTGAATCAAATTCTCCTCCGGCCATTGCCCGTTGGCAATCACTAAACTCATCCCGGTCATGACATTGGGATTGGATACATAGATTCAAGCGGTTCGCTATCTCAGGTCAAATCGGCCCCCTATGGGGGCCGTATGCTCAAACCTTGGGAATAGTAATGTAGGGTGATGTTTGTGAGAGAAGACATGTCATGGCGAAGTAGAGGTCTTCCTCTTGCAATTCTCGCCATTTTTCTTATTCAAATATCGTCACCATTGGTACATTTTCCAGTCGAAGAACTGGAGAATGGGCAGGTATCAAAGGCATCTGAGATAGAATTTTCCACGGGATCCGGCCATAACCTAGCAGGTGACATTATCAATGTCGATGGAAAGAACTGGACAGTTCGTGGTGAGTCAATTTTGGACTATTGGTCTCATGATGTACAGAATCTCACCGGCATGAGTTCCATTGACATGGTCATGACAGATTCAGGAGTCACTTATGCTTGTTCTACATCATCATCTCAAGTCGATTTCCATACCATCCAAACAAATGGTTCCCTCGAGACTTTGATGGTTGAAAGTTTGACTGGCGAAGTTACAGATGGTTGTGCGATTGGATTGACTGAAGAGGGTAGAATTCAAGTTGTTTATAACTTAAGAGATGACTCTGACGCCGACTCAGTAAGCGACATAAGGTTGGCAAGACTTGCTGAGGAAAATGCGGTTTATCTTGGAAGGACATGGCATATTAGAACAATCGCAGAAGAAATCTATTCTGGTAACAGCTCTAGTCTGAACATTGAATTTGATTCTGAATCCCGAACCCATCTGTTCTTCAAGGACCATACGAATGGGCTGCGTCACATGTATTTCAACAAAGCATTCTGGAATCAATCTTTGTTAGATGAAGGACCCATTGGCAATGATATAGAGGTTAAAATTGATACTGAAAATATAGTCCACATTGTTTACACAGTCAATTCTCTAACCAATAATACTGTGGAAGGTGAAGTTCGCCTGCTGAAATTCAATGATACCTTCGAATCAAGACAGGTTTTGGTTAGAAGCGGCTCTGTCACAGATGCGATTGGCATGGATTTGGATTCTAACAATATCGAACAAATCGCATATTCTAGGTCTGAGACTATCGACAACAGGGGAGAATTCCATGACGTTGCTCTTCTACGCAGTTTAGCTGGTAAAGATACAGGAAGAATAAATCCTACTCCAAGTAATGTAATTACTTACGATGATGATTCACTAGAAGGAGAACTATTGAGCGGTGATTTAAACGGCGATGGAATGGACGATTTGGTCTACACAGACCCAGAAGGAAATGGCACAATATCAATTCACTACGGTTCAGCAAACGGACCTGGAAATCTTGTTGACAGGATGTTAGTTGGCTCTTTCAGTGATTCAAATTTGGGTACTGGTGTCGCAATAGGTGATTTCAACTGTGACGGATATGACGATCTAGCATCGAGTGAACCAGGTATGGCCAATAACACATCAGGACACATTTCGATAAGATTAGGTTCTGCATCAGGTGTTACGACAGACCCTTGGTGGGAAATGAATGGAAGTGATGGAGATAACCTAGGTTGGTCAATGGCTTCATTGGGTGATGTAGAATCGGATGGTTGTGATGATTTAGCGGTTGTTGCAGACAAAATGATTAAAGAGAATTTTTCGCAACCAACACTCTCCAAAAATGGATTAGTTATGATCCTAAAGGGTAACGCCAGTTCAATGATTTTTCATGGTAATATAACACAAACGGATTCAGGTACAATGTTTGGCAGGCAAATAGCTGCTGGTGGAGACATTAATGGAGACGGTTACCTCGACATGGTTGTATCCAATACAGGAACCGAAGACAGCCCTGTTGGGTATTCGTCTATTGAGTTTTTCAATGGCACTGCAACAGGGATAAACACCACTGCTGGGATAGTTCATTCTGTCGCTCAGCAGGGTAAGTTGTATGGATTTGAGATGGCTTTTGTGGGGGATATTCATGGAGATGGTTATGATGATTTAATCATCAGTGAGTTATTTGCGTCAACCACTCCATACCAAGCAGGAAAAGTACACATGTGGTCTGGATCAGAAAATGGCCCCGTCTCCAACTGGACGCTGAAGGGTTCAGATGCAAATTCGCTATTAGGTTACACAATTTCCGCCGCCGCAGATGTCAATGAGGACGGCTATGATGACTTCATGCTAATGTCACCATCTGCTTCTAAATCTGGAACAGTTCACCTATATCTTGGTTCACAAAACGGGCCTAGAACTGATGTTCAGTTATTTGCTCAGGGTTCTTCGGGTGAAAATGTAGGTTTGAATTTACTGTCTGGAGTTGACCTCAATGGCGATGGAATGGGCGATTTAGTATATTCTTCTAGGGACTTGGACAAAGGAGAAAATTTCGCTCCAGTACTAACTGTAATGTCTGAGAGAGATTGGGAGAATATCAATTTTGGATTCTACAACCAAGTTGTCGATATTGAGTTACACACACCTCAAAGAGGGAGTCCATCTCTGTTGATTACATTGGATAATTCTAGTTTAATGCTTCTTGAGAGCACACCGGATGGAGTATCTTCAGCAGGACGCTGGGATCACAGATATTTGGTCGATGTAGAGTCTGCAAAAATGGGAATCACCGACTCAGGCAAACCAACAATTCTTGCCATCCGTTCAATATTAGGTAGTGAAACAATGGTCACATTAAACCTAGAAGGCAATACTGGTCTGGATTACAGGTTAGACACTGGCACTAGAGTTGGAAGAGAAATGGGCTCGACTTTGGATTCAAATGGAATGCAAAGGATTGGTCACATTGCTCCTACTTATTCTTCCATATTCTACACTGTTGAGGAAGAATACGGTTACTCAACCTCATTAGTCAGACAGTCTATTGATGTTCTATATCCAATTAATATTCATGTAGATTCTAATGATAAGACTAGAATGGTGTATGTAGACGATGATGACAATATGGTTCGTATGTCCACCTTGGATGGGTCTTGGAACGAAGTCTCAATTTTGAATACAACACAAGGCGATGATTTTGATTCGGTTTGGACGATCACCGATGACTTGATTTTTGCTCAGGTCGCAATTTCAAATAATTCATCACATCTTCAGTTAGTTGAATACAACGGTTCAAATTATACTGTTAGTGATATTGTCCCTGCTAATCTATCAGCTTCATTTGAACTTGGAATAATCTCAGAAAAATTGATTATATCGGTTCTAGATGGTGAATATCTAAACATATACGAGAGAAATTTGACTGATGGTAATTGGACAAATGTTCACCAAAGATGGATGCTTCAAGACAATCAAAACAGAAACAACACGCTAGTTATGGATTCAGGCTATGCACTGTTTGATTCAAATAATTCCGACCAAGGAATTATGCACAGAGACTCTCAAGGTTCATGGTCACATCACTCTATTGATGTACCTGACTCACAAACTGATGTTGATTTCTTGGTTGATGGAGATAGGTGGCACATAAGCACTACTAACGCAGAAGCAGGAGACAACAACTTAGTTTGGACAACAGGGATTTTCTCTGATGCAACAATTAGGACTTCAACAATTTTCTACTCAGTAATTACTGAAGATGTAGTTACAATAGAATTAGTAGACGGTGACATTATATTTGCTTACTCGCAATCTTCAACCAACAATTTCAACGCGATGAGAATTGTAAGCGACATGGACCGTGACCTTATTCCAGATACGCATGATGCGCTCCCGCACACAGGAAACCAATGGGAAGATACAGATTCAGATGGGTATGGTGACAATCCATCTGGGCCAAATGCTGATGCATGCCTATCCGATTATGGAGAATCATATATCGACAGATTTGGTTGTGAGGATTATGATGATGACGGCTGGTCGGATTTGAATGATGATTGCGCTGGTGACAGTGGAACATCATGGTGGGGACAGCAAGGTTGTTCTGACGATGACCAAGATGGTTGGGTTGATGATGCAATCTTAGGAGATAGATTCCCAGAAAATTGGAAGCAAGCTCTTGATACTGATAGAGATACCTTTGGGGATAATCACGGGCCAGATTGTTGCGAAGTTGAATTAGAAGGGCTTGCAAGACCGGGAGATTACTTCCCTTACAACCCAATCCAGTATGAAGATACTGACGGAGACGGATATGGGGATAATCCAGACGACCCCGTAGACGGTGATTGGTGCTGGTTTGTAGAAGGTTACTCTTGGAGGGACAGGCAAGGTTGTCCTGATTCAGATGGAGATGGTGCGTCTGATCCATGGTATGAAGATAATGAATGGGGCACTCAGTACATATGGACTGAAGAAGATGGAGCCGATTGGTGGCCTGAAGATGGCACTCAGTGGGCAGATTCAGATGGAGATGGTTATGGAGACAATTCTTCAGAAGGAGCTACACTACCAGATAAGTTCCCCACAGTACCTGCTGCAGCAATAGATACTGACAATGATGGTTATCCTAATAATTGGACAATTTTAGATAACGGTTCCAATCGAGGCGGTCTAAATTTGGATAATTGCCCAGACACTCCTGGTAATTCAACTACTTTTGTTAACTCAACAGGAAGCCCCATCCCCTATTATGGGTGCACAGATACCGATGGTGATGGAGTAGAAGATTCAACAGATGCGTTCCCCCTAGATTCAACCCAAGTCTCCGATAGTGATGGGGATGGTTGGGGAGATAACCCATTAGGCAACGATCCAGATGAGTGCCGTTACGAATTTGGATATATCAACGGAACGAATCCTGCCACGGATGAACCGGGAGTAGGTTGCCCGATTCCAGGGCAAGGTCCCGATGATTTTGATGAAGATGGAGTGCCAGACGACTTAGATGATTGTAACAATACACAACCAGGACAAACCGTGAACGATGTTGGTTGTTCTGGCTTCCAGATTGATGATGACCTTGATGGTGTATTTAATGCTGAAGATAAGTGCCCAAATACGACTGTTGGGTCAAGTGTGGATGGTGAAGGATGTTCCACTGCTCAGAAAAATGTTGATTCGGACGGGGACGGAATTTTCGATCCCGATGATTTATGTCCAAATACATCGGTTGGTTCAAGCGTAGATGTTGACGGTTGCTCCCAAGATCAACTTGATGATGACAATGATGGTGTTCCTAACTCTGATGACTCATGTCCGGATACCCCTGCCAATACCCCAGTTCTTGGAGACGGGTGCATAGATGAATCCTGTCAATATGCTTTGGATTGTGATGATGACGGGTTTATTGGAAACTACTCCTATGATTCCGAAAATGGTCATAGCGGTGATGCATTCCCGTTTGAAGGCACTCAGTGGTATGATCAGGATGGCGACGGTTACGGGGATTCACAACTCCCTGGAGCCCACGAACCAGACTCATGTCAAGAGGTGGCTGGCAATTCAACAATGAAATACCAAAATGGTCAATCTCTTCCATACTATGGTTGTTTAGATTCTGATGGTGATGGATATAGCGACGATTATGGTTACGACGAATTCCCATTCAATCCTACTCAGTGGGCAGATGATGACAAAGATACATGGGGTGACAATCCAAACGGGACTATGGCAGATCAATGTCTAGGTACGAATATAACCGGAGCTACTACATTACAAGCAAGAGAAAACTCAGGGTGCTCATTTGAACAATTAGATTCAGACCAAGATGGGGTGAATGACGAGCTTGATGCCTGTCCAAATACACCAGCAGGCGTTGATGTCACCCAAAGTGGATGTGAGACAAAAGTCGAATCCAAACCAAGTGAAAACAACGACAAAATAATGGGAATGGAACCTCTGATTTTCTTTTCAGTTGCCGGTGGTGGAGGACTTGTATTTGTCGGAATAATATTCTTAATAATCCGTGCAAGGCGCCAAGATTTTGATTTTGACGATGATGAAGATGATGACTGGTTTGAAGATGATGAAGATGAGGATGATTTCATGGCTAGTATACTCGGTAGACGCGGGGCGCAAAGTGGTCCTTCACCACCAAGCGGGCGAGCTCCTCCTTCAGCAGGTCCAAGCCGTGGTCCACCCGGTGCAAGCCCAAGCCGTGGTCCACCAGGGGCCGGTCCAAGTCGTGGCCCACCAGGGGCAGGTCCAAGTCGTGGCTCAATAGGAGGGCCAGCAAGAGGTCCCGATCCAAGAGGTCCGGCGAGAGGTCCGGGAGCTATGGGCTCTGTAAAAGGGAAGAAAGTAGCAAAGAGAAGACCAGTGAATGGTGATGGTAAAGTTCGTAAAGCGAAGGTTACAATCGATCCAGAATTATTCGATAAAGACGAGATGAGTGATAGAAATGCAGCCGTTGATTGGACCAAGTCTGCATTAAAAGAAGGAGAATCTGAGAGATCTATCCTAATGCAACTTCAGACAACTGGTTGGTCTGCTCCTCAGTCAAGAGCTATCATCGACCTATCAAAGCAGTAATAATCAACAGGCATCACAATGAAGAAGGGAAGTCAATTGGAAAATAATACGGGGGTGGAATATTGAGCGATGATGTGGCCGATGTATCGATGCCAGAAGGTATTGAAGTGGATGAAGCCGCCGCTTATTTTGGTGTTTTCGAATCATCCGATGCCCTACACCAAATGATGGACATGCCAAGAGAAGAAGCCTTCGAGAAGTTCTTTTCATTACTTTCTGATTTGGTATTAAAACCAGGAGAATTTGATTTCGAGATGGCCAGTGAAAGACTAAATTGCGAAGGTGGAGAAATCTATTTCCTTGTAGCAGGACATCTTGGCGTAATGACTCTACCAGAGCAATTATCTCTCGCTATCAGTGAAGGACAGTTTTCCGAATCAGAGTCTCTCTTATTGCAGGAAGTTGCTGACCCTATGCGTCTTCTGAAACTTTTTGCAATAGCTCAACAAACCGGTGGGGAAGGAGAGGCGACAAAGTATCTCAAAGGTGTCGAATCATTGATGGCCAATCCAGCCGCAAACAAGGAATCTCTTTTGTTACTGGCATCTGAAGTCCAAGCAGCATTCGATGTTGCAGGTCATGTCACGCCGATTCCCAGTTTGGCTAGCGGAGGTGCTACGGCAAGCGAGGTTGAAACCGCATATGAAGCACCTTCGCCCTCATTGCCGAGTTCTGATACAATGGTTGTTGATGAGGTAAGATCTGAAATTGATTCAGAGGCTGAAAGTGTTCCATTACCTACCCCAGAATTAGATACGGTTGATGAAGAACAAGAAGAAATTATTTCTAAAGAGGAATCATTATCTCCACCATCTAATGATCCAGTGCCTCTTCCAGATATAGAGGCGCCTGAAGAAAAAATCGATGATAGGAAAGAATCTGAAAAAACAGATGATGCATTTTCAGGAGCATTCTCAGTTATGGTTCCAAAGCCGGATCCAGAACCTGAGCCTGAACCAGAACCTGAGCCTGAACCAGAACCTGAGCCTGAACCAGAACCTGAGCCTGAACCCGAACTTGAACTAGGCTCTGAACAAGAAGTAGAAGGTGAAGCATCTCTGGAACAAGCCTTCGTAGCGGCCGATACCGATGGTAGCGGTGGACTTTCTGTTGAGGAAGTTGCTGAAGCAACGGGGTTGAATTTGGACGAGGCTGCAAAGATTCATGCTGAAGCAGACATAGATGGAGATGGCCAAGTAACTCTTGAGGAATTAAAATCTCAGCCAGAGGTTGCTGAAAAAATGGCTTTGCCAAAGCCAGTAAAACCTGTGAGAGCAGGAATTCAAAACCCGAGGCCTCAACAGCAATCACAACAACAGACATGGCTTGCTCAACAGCAACAGCAGCAGCAACAGGCATGGCTTGCTCAGCAGCAGCAACAGCAACAGCAACAGGCATGGCTTGCTCAACAACAGCAACAACAGCAAGGATGGAACCAACCAGTTCAGCCTATGCAGCCAACTATTCGTTCAGGTATACATTGTAGAGGTTGCAGAATTGGAATAGATCCGAATTGGCGTTTCTGTCCAGTTTGTGGTACTCAAAATCGCTGATTAGTTGACAAATTTCCCTTCATTCAATACTTGTAAATCATCCAGCCATACCGACGGCTTTGTTATCACACCGGGGATATGAATGCCAACAGCGGCAGTTCCTCCCATGCTTGTATTGTCACCTATCGAGAAATAACAGGTTCCGAGCTGTTTCTCATCTTCTAACACATGCCCAGTTAATTGCGCATTAGGATTCATTCCGAAACCAAATTCTGCAACAGTCCAAACCAATTCTCTGTCCTTAGACCTCAATCTGGAGGCGACCTCGCCGAATTGTTGTCGGATTTGCGCAGCGGTTGAATCTCCTTTGATATCGATTACAATTCCGTTCTCTACAGCTAGTTCTAATGGCTCACTTAGCAAGGTAGATTCCCATGTGCCGTCAATAACTATTGTACCGTTCATAGTTCCTTCTTTTGGTAAAACAAACGCTTTACCTGCTGGAAGATTTGTGATCATTCTTGGCCTGTTGCATATACCATTGTCATCCAGATTCCAGTCTTTCCATGAAACTTCAAATTCGACATCTGTGCCGTTTGAATCCTTCACATGAATCAATTTTTTCCTTCTTAAAGTCCCTGAAATTTGGCTCAGACTTTTCTTTATTTCATTAAAGTCTGCTGCCATTCCTCCACTGATAAACATCTTATCAGTCATTCCTGGCATGGTTGCAACTCTCGCACCATCTTTGAGCGCCGCACGAACGGCTTTAGTGTGAGTAAGCGAATACTTTGTTGGTGCAATAACTATCTGTTGCTGTTTCATTAAGTTAGCAACCGGAGCAGGAGGTTCTTCCCCATGGTGCCTGCCTTTTGGCATTACTATCAACAAAACACGATCAGATCTTTCAGTAGCAGATCTATGTAGTGCCTGTCCAATTTCCCCGGTGGTGGGGTCACAAACAATAAGCACATTTTCTCCTCTTCTAATGTCCATACAGGTATGAGTCACTCGTTTTGCAGACTCGAGTAGAGATTTTTCTAAATCAAAATTTTCAAGTTCGTCCATCAAATCCTCGATTGGTTCTTCGGCGTCTACCACTTCTTCCAAGTCAGAATCTTCTTCGACATTGGTGGGGGCCTTCTCCTTTGATTTACGCCGGAATGGAGAGGGCATGTTACTCGGAGGCACAACTAAGCCTTCAAATTGTGCCCGTCATCGCATGAAATATTGAAGAGTAAAAACCTCTTCGACGGAATATGGGCGCTAAAGAAGAATTCTTGACCAGAGTGAATGACCTTTACAGATTTGAAGCAATCCAGGGGCATCTTGGTTGGGATCAAGAAACGGTAATGCCATCAAAAGGTGCAGAAGCAAGAGGAGAAATCCTTGCTTGGCTTGCGGGACAAAGACATAGTAGGCTTATTGATGAAGAGATGGGTTCTCTAATTTCGGAATTAGAGGGAGAAAATCACGACGGCTTTTTCGCAGCAAATTTGAAAGAAATGAGAAGAAAGTACGATGAAGCAATAAAACTACCAACCGAATTTGTTTCTAAATTTACCAAAGTTCGTAGCCAAGCTCTAGTTGCATGGCAAAAAGCTCGAAGTGATAGTGATTTTTCACAATTTGCGCCTCATTTACAAAAATTGATCGACCTAACTCACGAAAAAATCGAGTATTTAGGTTGTGAAAATACTCCATACGATGTGCTTTTGGATGAATATGAGGTTGGGATGACAGTAAATGATTATGACCCATTATTTTCTGGATTGAAAGCAAGACTAGTCCCTCTACTATCAAGGATAATGGAATCCGACGTAGTGATTCCTAGACTACCTAGTGACATGACTTTTCCAATAGATGGTCAGGAAATATTCTGTAGTAAAGTTAGCGAAGCCATGGGTTTTGATTTTGAAGCTGGAAGGATGGACCGCTCAACTCATCCGTTTTGTGCAGGAATTTGGCCTAATGACACTAGGTTTACAACAAGATTTGATGAAAAGGATCCATTTTCTTGTCTTTACGCAGTTATGCATGAATCTGGACACGGGTTATACGAGCAGGGTCTTCCAAGCGAACACACATATTCCCCTGCAGGTAGTGCAATCTCTCTTGGGGTTCATGAATCTCAAAGTCGATTTTGGGAAAATCAAATTGGTAGAACCTCAGCTTTCTGGCACATAGCAATGCCATGGTTCCGAGAGCAATTCCCTGATTGTCCCGACTGGAGTAGTGATGTTCTTGATTTGGTTGCGAATGAAGTAAAACCTGATTTCATTCGAGTTGAGGCTGATGAGGTAACCTATAACTTGCACATAATGATTAGATATGAGATAGAGAAGATGATCTTCAATGGCAATTTGAAAGTTGAAGATATCCCTAAAACATGGAACACTATGATGAGTGAATGGTTTGGAATCGAGGTTCCTAATGATTCTCTGGGTTGTCTCCAAGATATCCACTGGTCGATGGGTGCTTTCGGATATTTCCCAACATATACGCTTGGTAACCTATATGCAGCCCAATTACTACAAACAATGGCAATCGAATTAGGAGATATAGACGAAATCGTAAAATCTGGAGATTGGTCGAGTATGCTAGATTGGCTTAGAGAAAAAATCCACGCCAAGGGCTCAGTACTGACTCCATCAGAACTGATAGAATCAGCAACAGGATCTGCCCCTAGTCCGGAGCCATTCCTAAATTATGTAGAAGAGAAATATAGCAAATTATACAATTTGTGATTATTCTTCTTCATCACCAGAACTTTTACCTGTGACTTTGGATTGTAATTTGTTTAACATTCCTGTTAATTCGTGAATTGCATCTTGTAAATCATTTGTTCTGTCATCTTCATGGTCAGTTCCAAATGAAATTCCTAGCATAGTAATCATTGCACCTGACAGCATGATTACCGATGAGGTAAAGAGGTCTCTCAAATTGATTTCATCACCGTTTGCAAGCATTATGCCCCAAAGTGCACCGGCTGCGAAAATTAGCAGTCCAATTACTATTTGTTGATGCCCTGGCCCTAGTTTTTCTTCCATTTTACTCATAGGTTTCCCTGAACAGGAATAATCAACCTTAGTAAAAAACTTACCGCAAAAAATACCTTTTTTTATTTTGAATTAATCCCAAGGCAACATAACCAGAGGTTTTCCCACTTCTCCCGGATTAACCAAACAACGTCCTTTAGGTCCCGTTTCATCGTTTCTCTCAAAGACAGGTATTCCGTCGACTACTGTTAGAACTGGCCAACCAACCAAGGTTTTACCCACAAATGGACTCCAACCAACCGTTGTCCAAGTATTCTTATCTTCAACTTGGATCTTTTTGTTTATGTCAACTAAGACGACATCTCCATCATAACCTTCCTCCAGTTTACCTTTGCCGACCATTTGATAGCATTCTGCTACATTTGTTGACATCCACTCTACGATTTGTTGTAGAGTACATTTTCCTTCTGACATGTGAGTTAGCATTACTGATAGTGATGTTTCAACCCCAGGCATTCCACTATGAGATTTTGGGAATCCTAGTTCTTTATTTTCCATCGTGTGTGGTGCATGATCAGTTGCAATACAAGCGATTGTATCATCAAGTAATCTTTTCCAAAGAGTTTCCTTATCTTTTTGATAACGGATAGGTGGGTTCATCTTCAGGCGAGTTCCTAGGGCCTCAACATCAGTTTCATCATATGTCAAGTGTTGGGGTAGGACCTCGGTTGTAATGTGGGCTTTTCCATCTTGTTTGTACAGGGAAGTAAATTCTGCTAAGAAATCGGCTTCAATTCCAGATGTCAAGTGTAAAATATGCAATCTGTGGCCACTCTCTTGTGCATATTTTACAGCTCTTTTTGTTGCTATTAATGCAGTTTCATCATCTCTCCATTCGGCATGAGCGGCCATGTCAGTACGGCCTTCAAAGAGTGGCTTTCTTTCACCCATTCTCGTCTCATCTTCTGCGTGAACAGCAATCAAGCCTGCTGTACCATCAAAGATTGTTTTCAGGGCACTTGATTCGTTTACTAGCAGGTCTCCTGTAGAGGAGCCCATGAAAATCTTGATTCCACAGATTCCAGGTATTGCAATAGGAGATCCAGGAGATCCAACCGCTTTCTGCAATTCTTCAACATTTGATTCGGTAGCACCGATGAAAAATCCATAATTTGTAACACATTTTTTTGATGCTGTTTCCAATTTATCATACATTGAATCAAGGGTCGTTTGACTTGGAACATTGTTTGGCATGTCAAGGAAGGCTGTGACTCCTCCACTCGCCGCAGCCCTTGATCCTGTATACAAGTCCTCTTTTTCTGGTTGACCTGGATCTCTAAAGTGTACTTGTGGATCAATGATTCCTGGTAGCAAATGTAATCCCTCAGCATCGTGAACTAGTTCACCATCTCTCGGTTGGAGTTTGCCTTCAGTGGAGATTTCAGAAATTATGCCGTCTGTGATTCTTAAATCACCCAGCATAATTCCATTTGGTAATACCATTTTTGCTCCTGTAATCAACATATTTCGATTCATTTAATCACCTTTTTATAGCGCTTTTTGGCCTAAATGCATTGCATATCTCATTATTCATATCGATATATGGCCCACCCAGTAAATCAACGCAATATGGAACCGCTTTCCAAATTTCGTCTATAGTTTCTCTTATTGCCTTTGGTCTGCCTGGAAGGTTGAAAATCAAACTCTTGCCTCTAGTTCCACCCATTTGACGAGAGAGAATCGCAGTTGGGACGAAATTAAGAGAAATTGCTCTCATTTGTTCACCAAATCCGGGAAGTATTCTATCACAGACTTTCATTGTTGCTTCAGGGGTGACATCTCTGGCCGCTGGTCCAGTACCACCTGTTGTTACAACTACATTACAACCTAAAACATCGGTCATTTCAATCAATGCGTCTGAAACTGCAGAAACCTCATCTGGTACTACCCTATAATGAGAATTCCATTTTGATATAACCGCTTCTTCAAAGAATCCTAGAATCGCCGGGCCACCCTCATCTTCATATTCACCAGCGTAGGCACGGTCTGAAATAGTCAGAATTCCAAATGTAGCACAATTCTCGACCATCAATTCACCTCACTGGCTTCCGTATTTATCGCGAATGTCGGCGTGGAATGAGTCTAGTAATGTGTCTTCGAACAACTCTGCTTGCCGTCGAATTTTTGTTGATCTCATGTGTAGGAATGCCATTCCTATGAAGGCAATAATTGCAATAGGAATAGCTGCTTCAAGTTTGTATTTGTGCATCACAGTGATGATACCTTCAGCCGTGTATGCCCAAGTCAATGAAGCAGCAGCGCCACCCACGAAAGTTGCCCATAATACGCGCATAAACTTCATGCGGGATAATAGGCCGAGCATCGCACCTACAAGAACTCCAGATGCCATAAATGGAATCCAGACGAAAACGATTAGCCCCCAGAATCCCCACTTATTTATCATTTCACGCTTTTCATTAGCAGTATATTCTACTGTGGAAAGTATGTCTCCGAATAATTTTGTTTGTAGAACTCTACCGCCAAGGCCGTCCTGTTTAGCAACAGCAGCAACCCTTGCATCTTTGCTATCTTTTGTAGATAGGGTTTCGACACGTCCAGCACCTGAACGGTCAGCTAGTGTTGAAACTAGATTTCTTCCTTTTACGATTAATTCCTGAGTTCCCATTAATTCGGGATTCTCTCTAGAGATATATTTCCTTAAATCCTTCTCAATATCGGTGTTTGAGTCCTTGAATCTGAAGAAAGCAAATCTTTGATTGGGTTTATAGGCTACTCTAACGAATATAATTGAATCTTCACTTGTGACTGTAGCCATTTGTAAAATTACATCGTTTTTTGATCTAAAGAAGCCTTTTACAGATTCTCTAACATCATCTTCAACCTTTGAAAGCATGTGCAAATCACGGAAGAACGCAGTGTAGTCTTGGTCTTCAACATCTTCATCTTCCACCATTCCACTTCCAACGCCGACACCAGTTTCAAAGTCTATAGCTTGGTTTTCACCAATAGAGCGGACAGTTAATTGGACTGGTTTGAAAACTCTAAATAAAGCGAATTCCTCTAATATCTCTTTGAGTATTTCAGATCTAACATCAGCAGTATCAGAGAATGTTCCTTCAGTGTTTGAGTATGGAACCATAATATCAATTGATAAATCTCGAACCTCAATTTTGTAAAGATCCCAATCAATCTTAATTTGCATTCTGCTCTCCGAGTTGCGTAATACATCTACAACCACTTTTTTGATATGGGTTCTAGAGAGCATATCGTCCGTATCTTGGTGGTAGAGTTTGTACATCACAGGATATGCAAGGAACAATGAAATTACAGAAAGTGATAGTGAGATAAAAGCCATCCACCACGCTGGGATACCAGCAGCACCGCCCGTAAGCATAGCAGTTTCACGGCCGCCTCCTAATTCAGCACCCATCAAAACAAAACCCCAGTTTCCTAGGTCGGTTACAGACCAGCAAGAGCGAGGGCCATCTTCTAATATTGTAGCTTCCCTTTTCACCTCAGAATCCACAAATGGGAGGAACGAAAGTGCATTTTCAGATGTGCTAATTTCGAACTCTAATATTTTGTCAATCTGTTTTGTTCCATTAACTCGGTCGTCCTCTGTTTTAGAGCTCATATTAGTTCCAGTTTGATAAAGATCGATTTTTATCGTAAGTTCGTATGTACCGGTTTCCCAATCAGCAAAGTCAATTTTAGTCGATTTTTTATTTACTTCAGCTTGATTAAGTTCAGGAGTGGCTCCGTCTTCTGTGGAAACTACTGTCCAATTTAGAACCGCGATTCCATTTGCGAGGTTTCTTCCAGATATTTTGATTGACTCAACATCATTGTCTGGATAAGCATGTATCCATGGGGTGTCTAGTACTTCCTCACACTGGTCACCACTATCTAGAAATGTATCACTTGCCCAATGATCCAATGCGGTCGATTCTCCAAAAACTCCACCAGACATTCCAAACAAAAGCAATGCATACAGGGCACCATAACCAATTCCTGCTAGTAGTGTCCAATCTTCGATTGCAGAAGGGAAACGGTTCTTAGAATCAGTATTCCTTCTTTTTCTGATGGCTGCCAATTCCTTGGAAACCTTATCGATGGGTTTGCCATCTCCAGAATCTTCAGGGGTATTTTCGATATCAACATCAATATCTTCTGACCCCATGTATGCCCCTACGGGGCATGAGCAAATGAATACTATGCCGTTTTTCAAAAGAAATGAAGAAAATTCAACTATTATTCAGCAAGTGAAATCAATCTTTCAATCCAAGTAGGATTAGAATTACCCCTAATCCGACCATTGACCAAATCACTTGGCTTGTGAGTTGAAGACTATATTCATATTCGACATTAGTTGTTGTTCCTGTTGTTTCAACAGAACTTCCCGCAACGAAATGATACTCTCCCTCAACAATATCCCATGATATCGAGCCTTCTGAATCAGGCCCTCCTGAATAGAAATCCAATTCATCTGTGTCACACAGTAGATAACCCTCGGTTTCTGTGCATTTGTCTGCTTGATCTGCGGTTACAATTCCAATCCATGCATCTGGCTCATCCCATTCTGCGCCGACTTCAATATCTATGAACAAATTCAATGCACTTGGTATATCTATTGATTCTTCCATCATCATAGATTTGTCACAAAAATCTACGGAGTCATTGCCTAATTGTTGTAGTTCTTCTGAGGTACAAGATGGTACATCAAGTTCGTAAGTTCCCGAACCATCATATCCGACAAATCCTCCAATCAGAACAGAAAAAAGAATCATGCTACCTGAAATAATTCTCATAATTTTCATTCTTAGCACCTCTGCAATCAATTTGCAATTGTCGCTAAGGATTGATGCTCAATTAGTATTTCGGGTTTTTTCGCCTCTATACCATCTGTTGCAATTTATGTACAGAATAACGGCAATTTTTATCAAATTTCAGACATCACAAACTGGTCATCATCGATAGGTACCCAAACATTTGTTTTGTTTTCATCTTGAATTTCAACTCTGTATGGATTTCCCTCGTCCCAACATTTGATGATTTTACCCTCTGCGTAATGACCAATGTTTGCATAAATCGTATCTCCAACCTCAAATCTAAGATCTTCTGCAATACATTCCATCAATCCTTTCTGAAGCGCTGCGTGGTCAAGGTCTCGTCCTATGAATACAAACCTACATTCCCTAGTTTCTCCTTCTTTCCAAAGTCCGATTTCTTCTGTAAAGTCTCCGTCAAAGAGCATATGAACTCCTTGAAAAACGAATTTTTCATCCATACCTCTTACTGCTAGAACCCCCTTGTATCGGAATAGATCTACACCTTTGTCCTGTATTAGTGTCCCAACCCAGCGTTCTAGTTTGTTGATGTTTAATTCGCCTTCGAACCTAGCGCTTGATGAAGTGACTCTGTCATCATGTTCATGTTCTGCATCTGTGTCCAAAAATTCTGGGTCCATTTCTAATGTCTTATCTAGATCGAATGCTCCTATGTTTATCAATTCCTGAGGGTCGATTAAGCTATTTTGAGTATGGTAAATGGGGGCAGAACCATTGATAGATTTTATTCTAGACTCGACCTGTTTTAGTTCATCATTCGTTACCAGGTCAATTTTGTTGAGCATAATTCTGTCCGCAAAAGCGAGTTGTTCGACTGATTCATTTTCGATATCTTCAGGTTTTTCATCATCTAAATGTTGAGTAATGTGCTTTGCATCGACTACAGTTACAATGCCGTCTAACTTGTATCTTTCAACAACCTTGTCATCAACAAAGAAAGTTTGGGCTACTGGTGCTGGATCTGCAAGACCCGTAGTTTCGATTAGAACTCCATCAAAATCTTTGATTCTATCGTACAAATTATCCAGAGTCTCAGTCAAATCACTGCGCACTGTACAGCATATACATCCGTTCATTACCTCAATGATTGTTTCTTCCGAACTTTCAACCAGAATATTTTCGTCAATTCCAACATCACCAAATTCGTTTTCAATAACTGCGAATTTCATTTTATGCTCTGTACTGGACAGGATATGATTGAGTAGAGTTGTTTTTCCTGAACCTAAGAACCCAGTAAGAACCGTTACGGGAATTCGATTATCAACATAGTTATTTGATGTCATGTAATACCACTATCTTTTGAATTAAACCAAATAAATTTGATTAATAATAGTATGTATGTTGACTTTAAGAATCTCAATCGAGAATCTTCTAGGC
>MDTD01171764.1_pt1 | contig 17346 bp, 31 predicted proteins | sample 811221 | NCBI WGS metagenome assembly MDTD01 (sample SAMN05326646, study PRJNA326480) | marine metagenome | isolation source: seawater | place: Pacific Ocean: South West | collected 2011 | reverse complement strand
GGTTCGAATCCCCCGACAACTGGCAGATAGTTTGAGCCAAGGTGGCTTGGATATCGGGTCGTGGGTTGATCAGGCCATCGAAGTCGATGGTGTCGTGGTTGAAAGGAACGGACCTGCAATTGTCGTCAAGACTTTAGAGCGCATTCGTCTCAGAGATTAAGGCGCAGTCCTCCGGTTTTTAAGGATATAAACGGCCGTTGACAGGCCAATGCCCCGTCCCTATAAGCCGCTGCCGATCGACGGGTCGGTAGCTGCTGATGTAGCTCAATTGGTAGAGCGCCTGATTTGTAATCAGGGGGTTGCAGGTTCAAGTCCTGTCATCAGCTCCACCAGGGGGAGGAGAGGAAAGAGGAATTTAGCCAAAGTGACGGAGGGGTACCCGAGCGGTCAAAGGGAGCAGACTGTAAATCTGCCGGCTGTGCCTACGTAGGTTCGAATCCTACCCCCTCCACCACGGCAACTGATCAAGGAAGCTTCGGTCGACTTGATCTTTGCGGGAGTAGCTCAGTTGGTAGAGCATCAGCCTTCCAAGCTGAGGGCCGCGGGTTCGACCCCCGTCTCCCGCTCTGCCGCCATAGCTCAGTCGGTAGAGCGCGTCCTTGGTAAGGACGAGGTCTCGGGTTCAAATCCCGATGGTGGCTCCAGAGAACATACCGCGCCCACGGGCGCATTTAACTAAACGGGGAATGAGGTCTGCCCCAACGAAGGACTGGAAGAGATGGCGAAGGAAAAGTTTGAGCGTAATAAGCCCCATTGCAACATCGGCACGATCGGCCACGTGGATCACGGTAAGACCACGTTAACAGCAGCGATTACCCGCGTGCTCGCCGATGCCGGAAGTGCGGAGGCGATGGCCTTTGATCAAATCGACAAGGCGCCCGAGGAGAAGGCTCGTGGGATCACGATTTCGACGGCGCACGTGGAGTACGAGACGGAGAACCGTCACTACGCTCACGTGGACTGCCCCGGTCACGCCGACTATGTGAAGAACATGATCACCGGTGCCGCCCAGATGGATGGTGGTATTCTGGTGGTGAGCGCAACGGACGGTCCGATGCCCCAGACCCGTGAGCATATTCTGCTCGCTCGTCAGGTGGGTGTGCCTGCTCTCGTGGTGTTCATGAACAAGTGCGACATGGTGGAAGACGAAGAACTTCTCGAGTTGGTCGAGATGGAGATTCGTGAACTGCTCGAGAAGTACGAGTTCCCCCGTGAGGGTCAGCAGGCGCTGATCGACGGCAGCGACTATGACGATATCCCTGTGGTTCAGGGGTCGGCCCTGAAGGCTCTCGAAGGCGACGCAGGTCCTTTGGGCGCTGAGTCTGTGCAGGCTTTGATGGCTGCTGTGGACGCAACGATTCCTCAGCCGAGCCGTGATGTGGACAAGCCCTTCCTGATGCCCATCGAAGATGTGTTTAGCATTCAGGGTCGTGGCACCGTGGTGACCGGCCGTGTTGAGCGTGGCGCCATCAACGTGGGTGATGAGGTCGAGATCGTCGGCATTCGTGACACGCAGACGACGACCTGCACGGGTGTGGAAATGTTCCGCAAGATTCTTGACCGTGGTGAGGCTGGTGACAACGTGGGTGTCCTGTTGCGCGGCACGAAGCGTGACGAGGTTGAGCGCGGTCAGTGCGTGGTGAAGCCTGGAACGGTGACGCCTCACTCGAAGTTCACCGCCGAGGTCTACATTCTGACCAAGGAAGAGGGTGGCCGGCACAAGCCTTTCAAGGCGAACTACCGTCCTCAGTTCTACTTCCGTACCACGGACGTGACCGGTACCATCGAGCGGATCAGCTCGGTGAACGGTGATGATCTAGGCGAAGCTGAGCAGCTGTCCCGTGCGGTGCTGCCTGGCGATAACATCGGCATTAAGGTGGAGTTGATCACCCCAGTGGCCATGGAGCAGGGTCTCACGTTCGCGATTCGCGAAGGTGGTCGGACCATCGGCTCCGGTCGTGTGGCTGAGATTCTCGACTGATCACGCAGAGACCGAGGGTAAGAAACCATGGCCTTGAATCGCATTCGCATCCGGCTTCGTGCTTATGATGCTCGTCTTCTGGACAAGTCCACTCAAGAAATCGTGGACACCGTCCAGCGTTCGGGGGCTCAGGTTGCCGGACCCATTCCTTTACCGACGCGCATCTCGCGTTACACGGTGCTTCGCAGTCCTCATGTGAACAAGAAGAGCCGTGAGCAGTTCGAGATCCGGACACACAAGCGACTCCTCGATATTCTTGAGCCGTCCCAGCAGACGCTGGACGCCCTCATGAAGCTTGAGTTGGCCGCTGGTGTCCACGTCGAGATGAAGAGCTAGGAGGGCCAAGATGGCCACGTTTGATGTACTCAACACCGCAGGGGATGTGGTCGGTAGCGCAGAAGTGCCCGACAGCATCTTTGCTGCTGAGGTCAAGGAGCACCTTCATTGGGAGGTGGTTCGCTGGCAGGAGGCGAAAGCCCGCTCTGGCACGCACAAGGTGAAAACCAAGTCCGAGGTCCGTGGCGGTGGTCGGAAGCCGTGGAGTCAGAAGGGCACCGGTAACGCTCGTGCTGGCTCCAACCGTTCTCCTTTATGGGTCGGTGGTGGTACCGTTCATGGGCCGACACCTCGGGATCATGGTTTCTCGGTGAACAAAAAGGTTCGTCATTCTGCGTTGTGCTCTGCCTTGAGCCAAAAGGCACAGGCTGAGCAGATTAAAGTGGTGAAATCCTTCGAGTTGAGTGAGCCGAAAACCCGTGCCATGGCCGAGATTTTGGCGACTCTTGGTGGTGACAAAACACTGATTGTTGCCGAGACGGAAGATGCATTTGTGGCGAAGAGCGCTCGCAATCTGCCGGGTGTAACGACATTGCCAGCTGTAGGGCTCAATGTACGGGACGTGCTAAATCACGGCACGATCTTAGTGACAGAAGAGGCCCTGAAAGCGGTTGAAAGGAGGCTCGCATGAGTGCCCTTCTTCGTTTGATCGAGAAGCCGATCGTTAGTGAAAAAGCTGAGCTCCTCCGCGATTCGACCGACACGTATACTTTTGCTGTTGCGCTTGATGCCAACAAGCGGCAAATCGCCGCCGCCGTGAAGGATGCTTTCGACGTTGAAGTGATCGACGTTCGGACCAACATCGTTCGTGGAAAAACTCGGCGAATGGGTGGGAACATCGGTCGTCGGAAGAATTGGAAGAAGGCCTATGTCCGTGTGGCAGAAGGTCAGGTGATCGAAGCTTTGGAGCCCGTTGAGGAGATTCCAGAGTTCGAGGAAGAGAACTAGGAGAGATCGCTTCGACCCTCACCGTTACGGAGTGTCGAAGATGAGCTGGGGAACATACCGTCGGTAGCCGAGAACCCCGTCCCAGCTGGGGAACTAAGGCTACGAGGAGGTGCCAATGGGCATCAGAACCTATCGGCCCACAAGCCCGGGCCTACGTCAGCGCAAGACCGAAGATTTTGCGGACGTTACGAAGTCGACCCCTGAGAAGAGTCTGCTCGTCAAGCGGAGCTCTAAGGGGGGGCGGAACAACAATGGTCGGATTACGGTGCGCCGTCGCGGAGGCGGTCACAAGCGCCGCCTGCGCAAGGTGGACTTCCGTCGAGAGAAGATTGGCGTACCTGCCAAGGTCGCAGGGATTGAGTATGATCCGGGCCGGAGTGCTCGGATTGCCCTGTTGCATTACCTTGATGGTGAGAAGCGCTACATCTTGGCGCCGATTGGTCTCCAGGTCGGTCAAACGATTGTTTCCGATGACAGCGCAGACATCCTGCCCGGTAATCATCTGACGATTAAGGCAATTCCTCTGGGGACTTTGATTCACAACATCGAGTTACGTCCTGGTAAAGGCGGTCAGTTGGTCCGTTCTGCTGGGACGGCGGCTCGCTTGATGGCTAAAGAAGGCCGTTATGCCCAGGTCCGACTGCCGAGTGGTGAGCAGCGGATGGTGTTGATGACCTGCAAGGCGACCATCGGACAGGTGGGTAACCAGCAGCATGAGAACCAAAGCGTGGGTAAGGCCGGCGCAAGTCGCTGGAAAGGTCGTCGTCCTAAGGTTCGTGGTGTCGCTATGAATCCTGTCGATCACCCCCATGGTGGTGGCGAAGGTCGCACCTCAGGTGGTCGTAACCCTGTGACTCCGTGGGGTGTCCCGACGCGCGGTCACAAAACTCGTAAAAACAAGCGCACCGACAAGTTCATCGTGCGCCGTCGTAAGTAGGAGGATCTAAGCTATGCCTCGCAGTCTTAAAAAGGGTCCCTTCGTCGATGGTCATCTGATGAAGAAGGCGGTTGCAGCCAAAGAAGCTGGTGATCGGAAAGTCATCAAGACCTGGAGTCGGCGATCCATGATCGTTCCGGACTTTGTGGGTCTGACGTTTGCTGTTCATAACGGCAAGCAGTTCGTTCCCGTGTTTGTTACCGAGAACATGGTCGGGCACAAACTCGGCGAGTTCTCGCCGACACGCACCTATCACGGCCACATGGCCGACAAGCGCCGCTAGGAAGGAAGGGAATCATGGCTATCGAAAAGAACACTGAATCCCGCCGTACGAAGAAGAGTGAGCGCGCTCGGATTCGTAAGGAAGCCAAGAAGGCTCGTCCTCGGGCGGTTCTGCGTAATCATGCAGCGAGCGCTCGCAAGGTGCGCCTAGTCGTCGATATGATTCGTGGTCAGGATGTTGTGACCGCCGTTCGGACCCTCGCATTTTGCCAAAAGGGAGCCGCTCAGCCTGTCCTGAAATTGCTTCGGTCTGCGATCGCCAACGCGGACGATCTGGGATTCGATGCCGAGTCGATGGTGGTTGAAGAGGCTTTTGTGAATGAGGGACGGACCATGCGTCGCTGGCGTCCTCGTGCTCGGGGCCGAGCAACCCGTATCCGTAAGCGCAGTTGTCACACCACGATCATTCTCGGCGAAACTGCCGAGCTTGAGGAGTAAATCATGGGTCAAAAGGTCCACCCCAAGGGATTTCGCCTTGGTATTGTCGCAAACCACGACTCCCGTTGGTATGCCGGTAAGAATTACGCCGAATGGCTGCATGAGGACATTGCTCTGCGTGACTATGTCCGTGCCGAATTGCCCAATGCGATGGTGAGTCGCATCGAGATCGAGCGCTTGCGCGAGCGGATCACAATGTCGATTCACTCGGGTCGGCCGGGAAGTATTATCGGTAAGCGGGGCGCAGGTATTGAGGAGCTTGAGGGTAAGTTACAGAAGCTGACCCAGTCCAAGATCAGCCTCAAGATTATTGAAGTTCGCCGTCCTGAGCTTGATGCGCGACTGGTCGCCGAGTCGATCGCCCGGCAGTTGGAAGCACGGGTTGCGTTCCGCCGGGCGATGAAGCGCACGGTGCAAACGACCATGAAATTTGGCGCTAAAGGTGTGCGTATCGCCTGTTCTGGTCGTCTCGGCGGTGCCGATATGGGTCGTTACGAGTGGTACTTGGATGGCCGGGTTCCACTGCACACGTTGCGGGCAGATATCGATTACGGGACCTTTACGGCTCGTACCACCTACGGGGCCATCGGTATTAAAGTTTGGATTTATAAGGGTGAGATTCTCCCCGAGCGTAACGTCGACCGACGGTTTCCGACTGCGCGCTAGCGACTGAGGAAGAGAGGAAAAGAAAATGCTGCTTCCGAAGCGAGTAAAGTTCCGCAAGATGCACCGTTTGGGCATCAAGGGGCGAGCGACCCGAGGGGTGAACGTCTCTTTTGGTGACTTTGGTTTGCAGGCGGTCGGTGCTGGGCGCCTGACAAGCCGGCAAATTGAGGCTGCTCGTATTGCGATGACCCGACACATTAAGCGTCAGGGAAACATCTGGATTCGGGTGTTTCCGGATCGAGCCATTACCAAGAAACCACTCGAAGTTCGAATGGGTAAGGGCAAAGGCGCCGTCGATCATTGGGTCGCTCAGGTGCGTGCAGGTACCATGCTTTATGAGATGGATGGTGTCGATCGTGAGTTGGCTAAAGAGGCAATGAGGCTTGCGAGTTCGAAGCTTCCCATTCCGACACGCTTTGTTGTGCGTGATGAGGAGATCTAGTCATGCAGAGCCGTGAGTTACGTGAGTTAAGTGCGGAAGACCTGAACGGTCGCGTCGCTGAGTTGGAGCGGAGTTATTTTCAGCTTCGTCTCGATCACGCTGCGGGCGCGCTGCAGGACACGGCGAGTCTGACTCGGACCCGTCGAGAGATCGCTCGAGTAAAAACCATTCTGTCTGAGAAGCTAGCTTCGTAGGCAGCTCTTTTAAGGTGATGAAAATGAAAGAACGTCCGAATCCAAGGTCTCGCATCGGTACAGTGCGTAGTAGCAAGATGGACAAGACTGCGGTCGTCGAAGTCGTACGGAGCTTTAAGCATCCTGTGTATGGCAAATATGTCCGACGTCGGGTTCGTTACCAAGCCCACGATGAGAACAACAGTTGTTCAGAGGGCGACCAAGTGCGGATTATTGCGTGTCGACCTCTGAGTCGGAAGAAACGCTGGCGTGTCGCTGAGACGTTGCGCAAGGCGCAATAACGGTCCTTCAGGAAGGGTAGTACGATGATTCAGATGCAATCCATGTTGGATGTAGCCGACAACAGTGGCGCCAAGAAAGTCATGTGCTTGAAGGTGCTTGGGGGCTCCAAGCGTCGCTATGCCTCTGTGGGCGACATTGTTGTGGTGTCGGTCAAGGAGGCTCAGCCGCACGGTCGAGTAAAAAAAGGGCAGGTCACCCGGGCGGTGATCGTCCGAACGGCTTACCCCATTCAGCGTCCCGATGGTTCGCTGATCCGCTTCGACACCAACTCGGCGGTGATCTTGAATAAGGAACATGAGCCCATCGGGACCCGTATCTTTGGTCCGGTAGCTCGGGAACTGCGGGGGCGGAACTTCATGAAGATCGTCTCCCTCGCTCCCGAAGTGCTCTAAGGAGGTCATGATGAAACGTAAAATTCATAAGGGTGATACCGTTAAGGTGATCACTGGTAGTGATAAGGGAATTATCGGCGAGGTGCTCGAGGTCTTTCCTGCGGAGGGAAAGATTCGGGTCGAAGGTGTTCGCTCGCAGAAGCGTCACCTGAAGCCGGGGCGCTCCATGCTGCACCAGGATGGTGGTATCGTGGAGAAGTTGGGCAAGATCGACATCTCCAATGTGATCTTTTATACCGAGGAGTTGGGTGGCGTGCGCGTCGGTCGCTCCCTGTCGGGCGAGGGGCGACGGCAGCGAGAAGCACGCGGCAAGCGCCACAGCGGTACAGTCATCGATTAAGCAACATTAAACCTGGGCGTCGCCTGACAGGAATGGGCGGTCCACGCTGAGGAAGGAAACATGCAGAATCCAAGGTTAAAAACGAAGTTCAAGGACGATATAGCGCCGGCTTTAAGGGAGGAATTTGGCTATGCCAACGTGCATCAGATTCCCGGGATCGAGAAGGTCGTCGTCAATATCGGTTTAGGCCGCGAAGTCGCTCAGCATAAGAACACAAAAGTTCTTGAGAGCGCTCAAGAGGAATTGGCCACCATCACAGGTCAACGTCCTGTGCTCACTCGGGCGAAGCGCTCGATCGCCGGATTTAAGCTGCGCGAAGGGATGGCGATTGGTTGTAGTGTGACATTGCGTCGTCGCAGGATGTGGGAATTTCTCGATCGTCTCATTAACGTGGCATTGCCACGCGTGCGCGACTTCCGTGGGTTGTCCGCCAAGGCATTTGATGGGCGGGGTAACTACACCCTGGGCATCAAGGAGCAGATTATCTTTCCCGAGATCGACTACGACAAGGTCGATAAAATCAAAGGGATGAACATCACTATTGTCACCAGTGCCGAAACGGACGAGGAAGGTCGCAAGCTCCTTCGTCTCCTCGGCATGCCCTTGCGCAAGTAGGAGTCCGCTGTGAGTAAGAAGGTTGATCTCGTCAACATCGACAAAAAACCAAAGTTCGCGGTTCGTCATCGGAATCGCTGCCGCATCTGCGGACGGTCCCGAGCTTATCTGCGCAAATTTGATATGTGCCGTCATTGCTTTCGTTCGCTCGCCCTGAAGGGTCAAATCCCGGGCGTCGTTAAGGCAAGTTGGTAGGGGGTTATCATGGTAATTAGTGATCCAATCGCTGATATGCTGACTCGGATTCGCAACGCGATCATGGCTCGCCATGAATCCCTGACGATTCCGGGCAGCACGATTAAAAAATCCATCGCCGAGATCCTTCAGCAGGAGGGCTATATTAGCCGAACCGACTGGACGGCTCCAAGCGCTGGAAATCCGCAAGGAAGCATCGATATTCGCCTCAAGTGGGACGGAAAAGATAGTGTGATCGATGGTCTTAAGCGAATTTCCAAGCCGGGACGGCGCATCTATGTGGGGCACGGTGATTTACCGAAGGTTCGTAACGGGCTCGGTATCGCCATTCTTTCCACCTCCAGCGGAGTCATGACCGAGAAGTCAGCTCGCAACGCAGGGATCGGTGGCGAAGTGCTCTGCGAGATCTGGTAGGAGGCTGAAATGTCGAAAGCAGTTGAACGCAGTTCTCGAGTGGGTCGCGCTCCTGTCGATATTCTCGACGGTGTGAAGGTCGAAATTTCCGGTCAGGTCATGAAAGTCACCGGGCCGAAGGGTAGCTTGGAGATGACCGTCGTTGATGGGATCACCGTTGCCCAAGAGGGAAGCCAGTTGCTGGTCAGCGCCTCTGATTCGGATCGGCGTAGCCGTGGCATGCACGGGATGACCCGTAGCCTCCTGCAGAACATGGTGAATGGGGTTTCCAAAGGCTTTCAGAAAGATCTGGAAGTGAAGGGAGTCGGTTACCGCGCTCAGGTCAAAGGCAAGGACCTCGTTCTCTATCTCGGACGTTCCCATGAGGATGTGTTTGGCATTCCCGACGGGATCAAGATTGAGGTGGGTAAAGACCAACGCAATATTTCGATCAGCGGGATTGATCGCCAACTGGTGGGTGAGACGGCAGCAGCCATTCGTGCCCTGCGACCGCCCGAGCCCTACAAGGGTAAAGGCGTTCGGTATGTCGGTGAGTATGTCCGGATGAAGGAAGGCAAGGCCGGGAAGTAACGGCCCGCCGTGAGACGGCGAATTTTCAGGAGGCTATGATGGCCAAGCGAAGCAAAAGAGAAGCAAGATTACGTCGCCAGCGGCGCGTGCGTCGGAGAGTCGTGGGCACCGCTGAGCGACCCCGGCTCTGCGTGTTCCGTAGCGCAAAACACATCTACGCACAGGTCATCGATGACCAGAGTGGTTCGACGCTCGTTTCGGCGAGTTCTCTGACCATTAAATCCGAAGAAGGTGCGAAGGTCGGGACGGCGAAAGCGGTGGGCCAGGCTGTAGCAGAAGCTGCGAAGAAGGCGGGGATCAACCAAGTCATCTTTGACCGTAACGGTTTCCTTTATCACGGGCGGATCGCAGCGGTCGCCGAAGGAGCTCGCGATGGCGGGCTCGAGTTCTAGGAGTTCAATGATGAACAAGCAGGTTAGTGAGCAGGACCTCGAGGATAAGGTGATTCACCTCAACCGCGTGGCCAAAGTGGTCAAGGGTGGTCGACGTTTCGCATTCAGTGCCCTGGTTGCCGTGGGTGATGGCAAAGGCAATGTGGGCGTTGGGCTTGGCAAGGCTCGTGAGGTCCCCGATGCAATTCGCAAGGGCACAGAGCGAGCTCGACGTAACATGATTGCCGTTCCTCTCGAAGATGGAACGATTCCTCACGAGGTCTTAGGTCATGCGGGCGCCGGCCGCGTCATGCTGCGTCCAGCGGGTGCTGGTACTGGTGTGATTGCTGGTAGCGGGATTCGTGCTGTGATGGAGTTGGCTGGTGTACAGAACGTGATCACCAAGTGCATCGGTAGCAATAACCCCAACAATATGATCCGAGCGACGATGGATGCCATCGGTCAACTACGCAGTGTTGAAGAGGTGGCTCGTCGCCGGGGCAAGACTGTCGAAGAAATTCGAGGCTAAGGGGAAACACCATGCTTCGTGTCACTCAGAAAAAAAGTTTGATCGGTCGTACCCAGCGTCAGCGTCAGTGCGTGAAGGCTCTTGGTCTTCGTCGTATTGGTCATACGGTTGATCTTCCCAACAACCCGTCGACCCGTGGTTTGGTCTTTAAGGTGCAACACCTGGTCGATGTTGAGGTCGTGGAAGACTAGGCGTCTCCATCACCTGTTCCGAGTCGGATGGATTCCGGCGTAAGGAGAAAATTATGTCGCAACTTAAACCAAATGCAGGGTCACGTTCTTCTCGTCGTCGTGTCGGCCGTGGCTCAGGCTCCGGTCATGGCAAGACGTCGGGGCGCGGCCACAAGGGTCAGAAGTCCAGAAAGAGCGGTCACGTCCGACGGGGATTTGAAGGCGGTCAGATGCCTCTTATCCGTCGACTGGCAAAACGTGGCTTCAACAACAAGTGGCGTACCGAGGTCGATGTGGTCAACGTCGGCTCTCTCGCCGCGGCAAAGTTTCAAGCGGGCTCGGAAGTGAATCTCGCCGCTTTAGCGGCTGCCGGTTTGATTCCGAAGTTGGTGCCTCAGAATCGCCGCCAGGATGGCGAGACGACGGTCGACTTTGTTAGTCGTCGACCGGTAAAGTTGCTTGGCAATGGAACCATTGATGTCGCTCTCACTGTTTCTGTTCACCGTTGCTCAAAGAATGCACAGGCTGCGATTGAAGCGGCCGGTGGAACCATTAACCTGCTCAGCTAGGTCCGGCGGCTATGGCTCACATCGATTACAAACGGATTCCCAAAGTCCCGGAACTGCGTAAGCGCCTCATCTTTACGGTTGCGATGCTGGCGGTCTATCGGGTCGGGGTCTATATCTCGATTCCAGGAATGAACCGGGATGCCATGAAGGCATACCTTGGGTCGCAAGACACAGGGGTCGGCGGCTTCCTGAACATGTTTAACTTCCTGGCGGGCGGCGCTCTGGAGCAACTCTCCATCTTCGCCCTGGGGATCATGCCTTACATCACTGCCAGTATTATTTTGCAGGTCGCTGGCGTTTTGGTGCCTTCCCTGGAACGTCTAAAAAAAGAGGGTGATGCAGGCCGCAAACGGATCAATCAGTTGACCCGTTATGGTACGCTGTTACTCGCCGTGGTTCAGGGCACTGCTTTGGCCCGTGGCTTGAACGCTCTGACCGGCCAGCAAAATGTGGTGACCTCGACGAGTGCAGGTTCCATCGCATTGATCGTCCTCACGCTGACCGCCGGGACGGCCTTCCTGATGTGGCTCGGTGAGGAAATCACGGCAAAGGGCGTTGGTAACGGGATTAGTTTGCTGATTATGGCCGGCATTGTGGCTGGGTTGCCGTCTGCAATTCACGACACATTGCGGAACGCCTTTTCTGATGCCACTGCCTTCGGTCCAGTCGATCTACTGATCTTGATCGTGGTGATGGCCAGCATCGTTGCCGCAATCGTTTACGTGGAGCGAGCGCAACGCCGGCTTCCGGTACAATATGCTCGTCGTGCGGTTGGCGGAGGCATGGTCACAAGCCAAAACAGCCACCTGCCTCTGAAGGTCAACACCTCGGGTGTGATTCCCCCGATTTTCGCCAGTTCATTGATGATGTTCCCAGGCATGGTCTCTGGGTATTTTGGTCCCGAATTCCAGGCCAGTGTTCAAGGCTACTTGGCGCCGGGCCAGTGGATGTACCTGGTCATTTACTCGGGCCTCATCATCTTTTTCGCCTTCTTCTACACCGATATCATGTTCAATCCTGTCGACATGAGTGACAACCTGAAGAAGTGGGGTGGCTTCATTCCTGGTGTGCGTCCAGGTGAGCCGACGGCGAAATATATCGGCTGGGGTCTTAAGAGAATTACAACCGGTGGTTCGCTGTACCTGACGGTGGTTTGCTTGGTGCCCTACTGGGTGACCGATGCTTTCCAGGGGATCAACTTCTACTTTGGCGGTACGGGGCTCCTGATTATTGTCGGTGTGAGTCTCGACCTCGTGACGCAGATTCAGAGTCACTTGATCTCGGCTAACTATGACCAGTTTAGCCTGGATAATGAGCGTCCTCGTCTCCAGGCTCGACTCGACGAAGCTGAGCCACAGACATGATTCTCGTTCTCATGGGCCCTCCAGGGGCAGGGAAAGGAACTCAAGCAGCTCGATTGGCGGCTGACATGAGTATTCCCCAAGTGAGTACGGGAGACCTCCTGCGAGAGGCTCGGCGCGATGGTTCTGATATCGGTAAACGGGCTGCGGGATATATGGATGCTGGAACATTGGTTCCCGATGATGTTGTCATCGCTCTTATCGAACGCCGGCTTGAGCAGGGGGATTGCAAGCCGGGCGCGATCCTAGATGGCTTTCCGAGAACGGTCGCTCAGGCCGTTCAATTGGATGATATGCTGGAGCGTGGTCAGCGTCAGGTGGGGGCCGTGATCAGCATCATGGTCAACGAGGACGAGATCGTCGAGAGGATCCTCGGGCGCTTGACCTGCGGTCAATGTGGTGCAGTTTTTCATCGCTTGATCAAGCCGCCTGCTGTTGCCGGTCAATGCGATGTCTGTGAAGGCGGGGTTTCAAGTCGTAGCGATGACAATGAAGACGCCATCCGAACTCGGCTGCAGACCTACACCAATCAGACGGCGCCCGTACTGGATTACTATGGGGGAGCCGGTCGCTTGGAGAAGGTCGATGGCACTGGCGGTATGGACGATGTTTTCGAGCGTATACAGGATGCCCTTTCGGTAGCCTAATTTCGTTTGCGGGGCGCGGGACAGCGTGATAGTGCGCCGCCCGCTTTGAAGGATGAGGAGTTTCATGGCGAAGGAAGAAACGATTGAGATGGAAGGCAAAGTGACCGAAGCTCTGCCGAATGCCATGTTTCGTGTGGCATTGGACAACGGTCATGAGTTGCTTTGTCACATCTCTGGGAAGATGCGGAAGTTCTACATTCGTATCCTCCCGGGAGACCGCGTGACGTGCGAGGTCTCTCCATACGACCTAACCCGTGGACGAATTACGTACCGCTGGAAGTAGCGGTACGAGGAGGAGAGAGACATGAAGGTAAGAGCTTCAGTCAAACCAATGTGCGACAAGTGTAAGGTGGTCCGCCGCAGAGGCGTGGTGCGGGTCATCTGTGTGAACCCACGCTGCAAACAACGGCAGGGCTAAAGACGATGGCACGCATTGCAGGGGTCGACTTACCCCGAAATAAACGACTCGATATCGCCCTCACTTACATCTTCGGCATCGGCCGGGTGACGGCGAAGGAAATCCTTCAGAAGAGCGGCATTCAGCCGGAGCGTCGCACCCCAGAGGGCGACCCGATCTATTCACGGATCCATCAACTCAGTGAGCAGGACGTTGTCTCCATTCGTCGGGTGATTAACGATGGCTATCAAGTTGAAGGTGATCTTCGTCGTGAGGTCACGATGGCGATCAAGCGTTTAATGGATCTGGGTTGCTACAGGGGCCTGCGCCACCGACGTGGTTTGCCGGTTCGAGGACAGCGGACGAGCACGAACGCTCGGACTCGTAAGGGGCCGCGTCGTACAGCGGCTCGAAAGGGATAAGTCATGGCGGTCCAACGCGGTCGTAAGAAGCAGAAGCGGGTAGTACAGAGCGGAATTGCTCACATTCACTCGACATTCAACAACACCATCGTCACGATCTCTGATGTGGCGGGCAACGTTGTCGCATGGGCGACGGCGGGCTCGAAGGGCTTCAAAGGCTCTCGTAAGTCGACTCCTTTCGCCGCGCAGACCGCTGCCGAAGATGTCATCGCCCGAGCTGTCGACATGGGCATGCGCCAAATCGAAGTGAACGTGCGCGGTCCCGGTTCGGGGCGCGAGGCCGCTTTGCGGGCGATCGCCGCCAGCGGTATCAAAGTTCTCTGCATTCGGGACGTTACCCCTATTCCTCACAATGGTTGCCGCCCTCCCAAGCGGCGTCGCGTCTGATCCACAAGGAAACATAGCCAATGCTGCAAGCTAACTTTCGTCATCTAATTAAGCCCCGTGGGCTCCTGATTGATCGTGATACCCTCAACGATGAGTACGGCAAGTTTATCGCCGAACCACTCGATCGGGGCTACGGTCATACCCTGGGTAATGCGCTTCGCCGGATCCTTCTTGGGTCGTTGCATGGATATGCCATCACGAGTGCTCGCATTAAGGGAGCACTCCACGAGTTCACAGCCTTGGAAAATATTGTCGAGGACGTGACGGACATCATCCTTAATCTCAAAGAAGTCCGACTTCGACTTGAGGGGGGTCACGAGAGCCGCACACTTCGCGTGCATGCCGAGGGACCTTGCGTCGTCACCGCAGGCGACCTGCAGGGTGATTCTTCCGTGGTCATCTTGAATCCTGAACACGTGATCTGTCACGTGGCTGCAGGGGGTGTATTCGAAGCCGAATTTAACGCCACCATGGGCAAGGGCTACGTGACTTCCACTGGGCTCCGAAAGGAGAAGGCACCTGTTGGGACCATTTGGATCGATGCTCTTTACAGTCCGGTGAACAAAGTCAACTTTCAGGTCACCAACGCTCGAGTGGGTCAACGGACTGACTACGACAAACTCGTCATGGAAGTATGGACCGATGGATCGATCAACCCGGAGGACGCTGTCGGCGTTGCGGCGAAGATCCTCAAGGAGTACAGCCAACTGTTCATCAACTTTGAGGATGAGGGTTCCCTTGAGTTTGAAATCGAGGAAGATCCACAAGAAGAAATCAACGCAAACTTGCTGCGGAGCGTCGATGAACTCGAACTTAGTGTCCGCAGCATGAACTGTCTGCAAAACGCCAATATCAAACTGATCGGTGACCTGGTCCAGCGGACCGAGGCAGAAATGCTGCGCACCAAGAACTTCGGTCGTAAGAGTCTGAAGGAAATCAAAACGGTATTGGCAGAGATGGGCTTGGGCCTCGGAATGCATTTGGACAACTGGCCGCCTGCAAACCACCCCACGCTCCAACAGTCGGAGTAGGAGGACGCCATGCGTCACCGGAAAAAGGGTCGTAAACTAAATCGTACCTCTTCCCACCGGAAGGCGATGTTTCGCAACATGGCGACAGATTTTCTGCGTCATGGTGTCATCACCACAACGGAGGCGAAAGCCAAAGAACTTCGGCGATATGTTGAGCCGTTGATCACCTTGGCAAAGAAAAACGAAGTGCCTCGAATTAGACGGGCTAGCCGGTTTGTTCGTGATCCAGAAGTTGTGCAGAAGCTGTTTCAGGTGATTGCGCCGACCTATGTCGACCGTCCTGGCGGTTACACTCGGATCCACAAGCTTGGTATTAGGCAGGGAGATAACGCTCCCATCTGTCGAATCTCTTTGGTTTAAGCCTGGCTTGCAAGCGGCTCGCTTGTGAAACCGGGTATCAACCTTGCTTCCCGCTCCCCACGCAGGCGCTCCCTGCTTGCGGCGGCGGGATTTGAGGTTTTTGAGGTGCAGGGTCGTCCGGAACCCGCCCTTGGCTCCGGTGATCCAGTGGAGGCAGCGATCGCCTCAGCGATGGCTAAACTACCAAAAGAGCCAGCAGACCGAAGGCCACTGCTCGCCGCAGATACCGTGGTGGGCTTGGGGAATCGACTCTTTGGTAAGCCCGAGGGGAAAGCAGATGCTCAGGCGATGTTGAGCGCTTTGTCGGGGAGGGAACACGACGTTGTAACTGGCGTTGCGCTACGTTACCTTAGCGATGAGGTTGTTTTCGCTGTGTCGAGCAAGGTCACGTTTCGGGACCTGTCGAGCGCGATGCTAGAGCACTACCTCGATTGTGGTGAGTTCGTCGATAAAGCGGGTGCTTACGGTATTCAAGGACTCGGCGTCGCTCTTGTTGAACACGTTTCAGGGTCGTATTCGAACGTGGTTGGATTGCCTTTAACGGAGGTGATCGCCCACCTGCGCCGACTGGGTGTTTCACCATGAAATCGGTCGCAGAACGGCTTCACGAGATCACCGAGCGCATGGCTAAGGCTGCGAAACAGTCGGGGCGTCGAGCTGGTGACGTGAGCCTCATCGGAGTCGTTAAAGGTCAGTCTCGGGAACGAATTCTTGCTGCCTATGAGGCAGGCTTACGAGATTTTGCCCACAGTTACGTGGCGGAGGCCTTAACGACGAACGAACTTAGACGTGAGATGCCAGAGGCTCGTTGGCATTTTATTGGTTCGATTCAGTCGAATAAGACCCGACACCTTCTCGAAGGCTGGTATCGCATTCATTCCATAGCGCGGCTCAAAGTTGCCCGCCGTTTGGAGGGATCGACGATTCTTGTTCAAGTGAAGTTAGGAGGGGAGGCGACCAAGTCGGGAGTCGAACCCGACGGGTTGCTCGATTTGCTGCAAGATATTCGTCGGTTGGGAACGGTCCAAGTGAGCGGTTTGATGACACTCCCCCCGCCAGCTGATCAGCTTTCTCCTGCGGTGGCGTTTAAGCAACTCGCCGATTTGGCTGATCAATGTACTGCTCGAGGTCTACTACCAGAAAATCCCGAGTTGAGTATGGGGATGAGCGGGGACTTTGAGGAAGCGATCAAGGGTGGGGCTCGTTGGGTTCGAGTCGGACAGTTGCTGTTTGGTCCTCGTTCTTCCAACTGAAAATTAGCGTAAAATCGAATCGATCAAGGTTGACTGACCCCTGTCCCTGTGCGTTAATCATCATATCGATATGAGGACTTGGGTTATGTTCCGACTACTCGCTCTTGCAACCCTGCTGTTGCCTGTCGCTGCGGCGGCACAAGTAGAGATTGAAGGGGGGCCGTCCCCTCAAGAGATGGTGGGTGAGGCTCAAGAGTCCCTGCAGAGCATGAACCGTGGTCTGCGCCGTGCAAATGATGTGGGTCGGGAAGCGAGATCTGCCGGAGACGTCGTTCGAATGACCTGCGTCAACGAGAAGGTGACCGTGATTAAGGGTATTATTCGGATCGCCAACGATGCGGTCGATTCACTTTCGGAGGCGGTCGCTGCACGGGATATGGACCAGGCGACTTACGAGTATAACAAAGTCAGAGTGAGCGTGGATCGAGTGAACAGCTTAGTTGTCCAGGCGATCAACTGTGTGGGTGCTTCAGCGACCCAGACCGGCGACTCTCAAACCAGCGTGGACACGAGTCGGAAGATCAAAGGGCGTCAGGTCCTAAACACTGTTTCGGAGTTCGGTGACCCCAGAGACTGGGGCAACCAAGAAGTCCGTGAGGGCGGTAGTGGCGAGCCTGGCGATGGTGACGACGGTTCAGGAAGCGGAACCGGTGGTGAGTCCGGAGGCGATGATGCTGGTGGTGACGCTGGCGGAGCTGCGAGTGGGGGTGCCGAAGCCGGTAGCTCTGTGACGGGCGGTGGACTTGCAGCGGGCCAAGGCGTTGGCCAGGTCGGTGGATCTGGCGGCGGTTCTAGCGGCGGTGGGGATGATAACTCT
>MDTD01012210.1_pt1 | contig 17346 bp, 19 predicted proteins | sample 811221 | NCBI WGS metagenome assembly MDTD01 (sample SAMN05326646, study PRJNA326480) | marine metagenome | isolation source: seawater | place: Pacific Ocean: South West | collected 2011 | reverse complement strand
AGAATTTGTTAAAACTAAAGAAATTATTAATCAATTTAAAAATAAATTAAATTTTGTAGGCGTATTTGTAAATCCAAATAATGATTGGATTCAGTCAGCAATAGATGTAGGTATAAACTATATTCAACTTCATGGAGAAGAAAGTATAGAAAGATGTAAGGAGATAAAGAAGCTTTTCAAAATTCCTATAATTAAAGCTATACCTATTGAAAGAGAAGAAGATTTAAAAAATATAGAAATTTATAATGACGTATGTGACTATTTTCTTTTAGATAAGAAAAATATCAGTAAAACTGGTTTTAATGGAGGAACAGGCGAAAATTTTGATTGGAATATTATTAGTAGAAATAAAAATTGGTTAAATCAATTTAAGCCTTGGATATTATCAGGTGGGCTGAATATATATAATGTTAAAGAAGCAATAGAGATTACTGGCACTAAAGCTATAGATGTTTCTTCCGGTATAGAGTATAATACTGGAATCAAAAGTATTGAATTAATGGATCTATTTGTAAAAAAAATATATAGAAAAAATTCAGAGGTTAGGGAATGAAGCAGAAAGTAAATTCATATAAAAAAGGGCCAGATAAAGAAGGTTTTTTTAATATTTTTGGAGGTAGATTTGTAGCGGAAACTTTAATGCCTTTAATATTAGATTTGGAAAAAGAATATAATATTGCAAAAAAAGATAAAGATTTTATTAAAGAGCTTAAATATTGGAATAAACATTATATTGGAAGACCTTCGCCATTATATCACGCATCGAGAATTACAAAAGAACTTGGAGGAGCAAAAGTTTATTTTAAAAGAGATGAACTTAATCATACAGGTGCCCATAAAATTAATAATTGTATAGGACAGGTACTTTTAGCAAAAAGAATGGGAAAAAGTAGAATAATTTGCGAAACTGGTGCTGGCCAGCATGGTGTAGCTACAGCGACAGTCTGTGCACTTTTTGGACTTCCTTGCACAGTTTATATGGGTGCAAAGGATATTGAAAGACAGTCGCCTAATGTTTTTAGAATGAAGCTATTGGGAGCAAATATAGTCTCAGTTCAATCTGGTTCTCAAAGTTTAAAAGATGCAATGAATGAAGCATTGAGGGCGTGGGTATCAGATGTAGAAGATACTTTTTATATTATTGGTACAGCTGCCGGCCCTCATCCTTACCCTATGCTAGTAAGAGATTTCCAATCCGTGATAGGAGAAGAAACTAAAGAACAAATTATTGAAGCAGAAGGAAGATTGCCTGATAGTTTAATTGCATGTATTGGCGGAGGATCTAATGCGTTAGGCCTTTTTTATCCTTTTCTAGATGATATTTCTGTAAATTTATATGGAGTAGAAGCTGCAGGAAAAGGATTAAATACTAATGAACATGCAGCCTCATTATCTTTAGGTTCCCCTGGAGTATTACATGGAAATAGAACATATTTACTTCATAATGATGATGGTCAAATAATTGAAGCTCATTCAATATCAGCAGGGTTAGATTATCCTGGTGTTGGCCCAGAACATTCATATTTAAAAGATGTAAATAGAGTTAACTATGTAGGTATTAAAGATGATGAAGCTTTAGAAGCTTTTAAGTTTTGTGCAAAATTAGAAGGCATTCTTCCTGCTTTAGAGCCCTCGCATGCTCTAGCTTATGTAATGAAAATTGCGCCACAACTTGATAGAGATCATATTATTATAATGAATTTATGTGGAAGAGGCGATAAGGATGTATTTACAGTTGCGGATGCGCTTGGAGTTAAATTATAATGAAAGTTGAAGGGCGAATAAAAAATAAATTTGTAAAACTTGAAGAACAAAATAAGAAGGGATTAATAACCTTTATTACTGCAGGAGATCCTAACTATAATATTTCACTTGAAATTTTAAAAGGTCTTCCTGGCTCTGGAGCAGATATTATAGAAATTGGAATGCCTTTTACAGACCCAATGGCAGATGGTCCTTCCATTCAAGCCTCATATTTAAGAGCTTTGGAAGAAGGCCAAAATATAAAAAAAACTATCGAACTAGTTAAAAATTTTAGAGTTTCAAATCATGATATTCCTATAGTGTTAATGGGTTATTATAACCCTATTTATAAATATGGAGTTAAAAATTTTTTAAAAGAAGCTAAAGCTGTAGGTGTAGATGGGTTAATTATTGTAGACTTGCCTCCAGAAGCTGATGATGAAGTATGCATACCAGCAAGAAAAATGGGTATAGATTTTATTCGCTTAGCAACTCCTACTTCAAGTATAAATAGGTTGCCAAAAATAATAAAAAATTCCTCTGGGTTCCTATATTACGTTTCGGTATTAGGAATTACAGGTTCTAAAACTCCAAAAATTGCAAATATAAATAAAAACATAAAAATAATAAAAAGTTTAACAGAGATCCCTATAGCTGTTGGTTTTGGGATTAAAACACCAATGCAGGCTTTAGAAATTGCCCAAACAGCCGATGCGATAGTAGTTGGTTCTGCAATTATAGAAAAAATTTATGAATCATATAACAAAAATAAAAATAATTTAGAATTTATAGTAGATGAAACCTGTGCTTTTGTTAAAAGCTTGTCAAATTCCATAAATAATAAAAATTAATAAGGAAAATTTAATGAGTTGGTTATCTAATTTTGTTCGTCCTAAGTTAAGAGCTCTTATAAAAAAATCTGATAGTTCATCTAATTTATGGATTAAGTGTAATGGTTGTGAACAAATGGTATACCATAAGGACTTGCAAGATTCTGTACATGTTTGTCCTAACTGCGGCCATCATATGAAAATGTCTGCAAGACAAAGAATTGAATGGATATTAGATGAAGAGAGCATAAAAGAATTAACTATACCTAAAATTCAAGTAGACCCATTGAAATTTAAAGATAGTAAAAAATATATTGATAGAATTAAAGATGCTAAGTCTAAATCAAAATCTGAAGAAGCTATTATTATTGCATATGGTCAAATAGGTGGTAATAATGCTATGGCTGTAGCTCTAGACTTTAATTTTATGGGTGGCTCTATGGGAGCAGCTGTAGGGGAAGGCTTTTTAGAAGCTGCAAGAGAAGCTATTAAATTAGATATTCCATTAGTTATTTTTACCTCTTCAGGTGGAGCCAGAATGCAAGAGGGAATTTTTTCATTAATGCAACTCCCTAAAACAGTTGTTGCCGTTAATGAATTAAAAGAAAAGAAAATTCCATATATAGTTATACTTACAAATCCTACCACGGGAGGAGTTTCTGCATCCTTTGCTATGCTTGGAGATATTACTTTTGCTGAGCCAGGAGCTTTAATTGGTTTTGCCGGACCAAGAGTTATTCAAAGCACAGTTAATGAAACTCTTCCAGAAGGTTTTCAAACAGCTGAATATTTATTAGAACACGGAATGATTGATGATGTTATTCCAAGAAAAAATTTAAAGTCAGCCATTGCTAATACTATTTCTCTTTTGAGAAAAAATATGATTAATGAGAAAAACATAGCTCTTAATGAATAATCAATTTTTAGAGAGGTTAGAAAAGTTAACATCTAAATATCCTAAGGTAATTGATCTTTCTCTTAATAGGGTGCACAAATTATTAGATAAATTAGATAATCCTCATTTAAAACTTCCTCCAACGATCCATGTTGCTGGAACAAATGGAAAGGGTTCAACTATTGCATTTTTATTAAATTCTCTTAAATATGCTGGAAAAAAAGTTCATGTATATACATCTCCTCATTTAGTTGAGGTCACCGAAAGATTTATTTTATCTAATAAAAAGATTAGTTACAATCAGCTTTTTAGTGCATTAAGTTATTGTGAAAAGGTTAATGGAGGAGAACATATAACACAGTTTGAATTACTTACTTGTATTGCTTTTTTATTGATGTCTAAAACAAAAGCAGATTTTGCTTTGATTGAAACTGGCTTAGGAGGCCGATTAGATGCAACAAATGTTATAGAAAACCCAATCTTGACAATTATTACAAGTATTTCGATAGATCATTCTGATTTTTTAGGAGATAAATTAACTTCTATAGCGAAAGAAAAAGCAGGGATAATAAAAAAAGGTATAACATGCATTTCTGCTCCGCAGAGTCAGGCAGTTGAGAAAATATTAATTAATAAATGCAAAGAAAAAAACGCTAAACTCATAATTTGTAATGAAAAATCTTTTTTTACTGTAAAAAAAAATGGTTTCGAAACAAACATTCCAGGTAATAAAAATTACTTTTTCTCTAAACCTTCTTTAGAAGGCCCTCATCAAGTTATAAATGCTGTATTGGCTGTTGCAGCTTTAACTTCAGTACCAGAATTAGGCATCAATAGAAATGATATAAACAAAGGTATTAAATCTACATATTGGCCTGGAAGATTAGAAAAGATTAGTACAGAAATAGTTAAAAAACATTCTTTGAAGACTAATGACATTTGGTTAGATGGAGGACATAATATTGCAGGTGCTGAGGCTATAAAAAATTGGATTTCATATAGAAATATAAAAAACCTCATATTAGTCTGTGGTTTTTTAAAAAATAAGGATGCTAAAAATATTTTACTTATTTTAAAAGATTATATTAAACATATTATTCTAGTTCCAATAAATAATAAAAACTCATACACACTCAAAGAACTAAAAATTATTTCTAATGATTTAGAATTGAGTTCTTATACTAAAGATTCTATCAAAGAGGCCCTTACTTCTAGTGTGATTAATAGCAGTTCAAAAGTATTAGTTTTCGGTTCTCTGTATCTGATTGGAGAAACATTAAAATTAGATAATAATTAAATATTTTTGTCAATCCATTCTGTAAGGTCCGCCTTTGAAGACATTCCTACTTTAGTGTCTATTAGTTCTCCATTATTAAATAATAGCATTGTAGGTATACCTCTTATTTGAAATTTTCCAGGAGTTTCAGGATTTTCATCTACATCTAATTTACCTATAGTTATCTTACCACTATACTCATCTGATATTTCTTCAAGTATTGGTCCTATTTGCTTGCATGGTCCACACCACTCTGCCCAAAAATCAACAATTATTGGTTGTCCTTTTTTAATAACATTTTCTTCAAAATTATCATCTGAAATTTGTATAGTGCTCATTTATTTTTTCCCTATAAGTAAATTTATAATAACTTAAACATCTTGGTATTTTTTTTCAATATCTTCAATTAAATTATTTAGATTATCTAAATTATTTAATGTTTTTATATCATTTTTTTCTTCATACTCAGCTCTGAGGTCATCTATTTCTTTATAAGCTTTAGGAATTGTATTCCATTTTTCATCATTAGTGCTAAAAAGTTTTTTAGCTATTCTACGCTTAATTTTAGTGATAATTTCCTCAGGAAGTACTAGAGGGTTTTCTTCGTAAATTAATTTTTCTGCAAAATAATAATTTCTTTCTTCTTTAAATTTATTTGCTATTCTCAATTTATCCTTCCAATCTGAAATATGAAATTCTTCCATTATAATTTTTTCATAATTATTGGAGAATGCTTGATATATTGTTTCTTCATAATTTATATCTTCTTGAGATATAAAGTCCTCTTTTTCTGATGCTTGCTTATTTAATAATTTTTCCACCATTAATTTAAATTCTATATTAGAATTAATAATATCTGCTCTTTTAAATAATTCCTCATTTGAAAGATGTTTATATTCATTTAATTTAGGAATAAAACTGGAATCCATAATAATTGGGCTTTTATTACTTCTTATAGACCTTATAATCTTAGGGCTTTTTGACATAAAATGCTCTAAAGAGTTTTCAGATAGATTTATATAATCTAAAGGGTCATGTTTTAGATCAAAGCATTGTGCCCATTTGTAAACAGGGTGATAACATAAAAAAGACACAACAAATGGAATGGTTTTACCAAAAAAAGTTTCTGTTATACAAAATAATTTATTTTTCTCTATTTCATTATTTGCATTTTCTTTATTAGAGGTTAATAGACTGGCTTCCCATAATATAGGGTTTTTTAAATTAATAATTTCAGCTAATTTTATAGTAGCCACTGCATCACCTAGTGCATCATGCGCATTAAAATCTTTAATACCATTAAATGGGGCTAATTGATCTAACTTAAATGATAAGTTTCCTTTTTCATTATTAGGAATCTTAATACTATTCGGATAATATATATGGCTCGCTCTTAAAGTATTAAGCAAATCTGATCTTTTATTACCATTATTAATAGTAAAATAAGGATTAAATAAGTTTTTAAATAATGTTTTTCTTAAGAATTCTTCATCAAAAGATATAGAATTGTAACCAATATAAATAGCTGCACCCCATGATTTAAATTTTTTAATCATTAGTTCAACCAATGAAAAATGAGAGAGATTTGTTTGTGTAAGATCTTTAACAGAGCTATGATTTACTAATATTGCTTTTGGATAGGGTATAATATCAGGCTGTAAGCGGCAACGAGCATCAAACCTATCTATTTCCTGAAAATTAGAATTAGTTAATATAGCTCCAACTTGAATTATTTGGTCCCAATTACTATCTCTTCCTGTTGTTTCAAAATCATAAAATATATAATTCATATTAATTTATTTTAAACCATTCAATTGCTTCACTAAGTGCTTTTTTTGTTCCAATATGCAGCCATTTACCTGAGTTATTTATTCCCCAAAGTAAATTATTCTCGATAGCTTTATCATAACATATATTCAATGAGAATTTATTAACATTTACTTCATCAATTATTTTTGGATTTAAAACTTGCCATCCTGTATATGCAAGGCCATTAGCTTGTTTTCTAAATATTTTAGAAGGAAAAATTTTACTATTTGAAATAAAATCACCTTTTCCATTATAACCAATTGAATTTTTAATATTATCTAATAGTAAAAGAAAATTCATTTTATTGGGATCAAAATTTTTAATTAGATCAGCGAGAAAGTTTTTTGAATTATTGGGAATTATTATTGAATCACCATTTATAACTATTATTGGTTTTGTACTATCTTTATCTTTAATATTTTTTATTGCTCCTCCAGTTTCTAGTATTTCAGTTTCTTTTATTATTTTAATGTTCATAGATGAATTTTTCTTTTTATATGTATATATATATTCTTCAATTTTTTCAGATAGATAATGAGTATTAATGAAACAATTCTTTATATTATTTTTTCTAAGTTCCTCCAAAATATAAAAAATAATGGGTTTATTGTTAATCTTTATTAATGGTTTGGGAGTGTTAAAAGTTAGTGGTTGCATTCTTGTTCCAAAACCTGCAGCCAGAATAATAGCTTGAGATATTTCCGGTATGTTTTTATGCATTTTATTTCCTATAAATATAGCTTATTTGGGGGAATATGAGTTTCAATCCATTCATTTATTTCTTTTAATTTAGCTCTTTTAGCTGATTGTAAAAAAGTGTTCATAGCTTTATTTACCAATTCTAAATATTTTAGTTTCTTATCTCTTCTTGCTAGTCGTATAAAGATGCCTACAATTTTTGCATTTCTCTGGGCTGTAAATATATTATAGTTTTGAATAAATTTATTTTTATTTTTAATTTTATTTAATTTTATAAATTCTCGAATGGCAACTGATTTTGTTTTTTCTGATACATCTCTTCTTACGTCCTCAAGTAAAGAGGAAATATCATAAGCTTCATCTCCTATTAGAGCATCTTGAAAGTCAATCAGTCCTACTTTTCTAATCTCTTTTCTTTTTGGTAGCCAGAATAAATTATCTGCATGAAAGTCTCTCAGGACAAGCTTATTTTGACCGAGGTTTTTAAAAATTTTCATCCATGATAATTGCCAATTATTTATGGAATCATTATTTAGTTTTATATTTATTTCTTTAAAGTACCAATCTATAAAAAGGTTTACCTCATCAAGTAAATATTTATAATCATATTTTGGAAAATCTAAAGGAAGATTTGTACTATGTATATGCGATAAACATCTTATAGCATTTATATATAATAACTCTTCTGAAATATTATTTTTTATTGCTTTGTTAAAGGTTAAATCACCAAAATCCTCTATTAAATATAAACCTTTTTTATGGTCTACTTTAATTATTTTGGGAGCAGATAATCCTATCTTTTTTAGATGCCTAGATACTTTGATAAACTCATGGTTTTTATTTTCTGAAGAAGTTGACTCCATTAAGAGTAAATTATTATTTAATCTATAATATTTTCTACTGGATGCGTCTTGTGGAATATGTTCTTTTATAAAATTAGTTAATTGGTTTTCATTGAAAAATTGTTTAATATTCTTATTGCTATTTACATTAATTTTTGAATTTAACATTTATGCTGTATTAAAACCTTCAAATTCTTTTAAAAGTTCTATCCTTCCTTTAATTTCTACGGACCTTTTATCTTCTTTTATATCTTTTATAATAATATCTATTTTTTTATTTGGTAGTAAGTGTTCAATTATTTCAGGCCATTCTATTAAAATTATACCATTATTTAAAGCTTCCTCTAGGCTTATATTCCACACATCAGATGGGTTGTTTAATCTATACATATCATAATGCCATATAATATTATTTTTATATTCATAAGTAATGAGCATAGGAAAAGTAGGGCTTATTATATTATCATTTTTAGTAAAATGATTGATGAATGCTCTAGCTATAGTAGTTTTACCTGAACCTAAATTTCCTTTAAGACAAAAAATGTCATCTACTTTGCTTATTTGAGCAAGTTTTTTTCCAAATTTTTTAGTATCTTTGAGATTATTCAATATTAATTTCATAAAATTATTTTATAAAATACTCCTAATATCTATAGTGTTCAGGTTTAAATGGTCCTGTAGTCTTTAAACCTAGATATTTAGCTTGTTTTTCATTTAATGTTGTTAATTTGGCACCAACTTTTTTTAAATGTAATAAAGCTACTTTTTCATCTAATTCTTTTGGTAAGGTGTATACTTTTTTCTCATAGTTTTTAAAGTTTTTCCATAATTCTATTTGGGCTAATACTTGATTAGTAAAAGAAGCACTCATTACAAAACTAGGATGACCAGTCGCACAACCTAAATTAACTAATCTTCCTTCAGCCAAAACAATAATTTTTTTACCATCAGGAAATGTTACTAGGTCAACTTGAGGTTTAATTTCCTCCCATTGATAGTTTTTTAGACTAGATATTTCTATTTCAGAATCAAAGTGCCCAATATTACATATTATGGCTCTATCTTTCATTTCTCTCATATGGTCAATATTAATTACGTCACAATTACCGGTAGCTGTAACAAAAATATCTGCAATTTTAGCTGCATTTTCCATTGTCACAACTTCATAACCTTCCATTGAAGCTTGTAATGCACATATTGGGTCGATTTCAGTTACTATTACTCGTGCGCCTGCATTTCTTAGTGATGCTGCTGAACCTTTTCCAACGTCACCATACCCAGCTACAACTGCTACTTTACCGGACATCATCACATCGGTTGCTCTTCTTATGCCATCAACTAAACTTTCCCTACATCCGTATAAATTATCAAATTTAGATTTAGTAACAGAATCATTTACATTAATTGCTGGTACTAATAGACTATTTTCCTTTTCCATTTCGTATAATCGATGAACACCTGTTGTAGTTTCTTCACTAAGCCCTCTAATATTTTTTAATAAATCAGGGTACTTATCATGCATTATTTTTGTCAAATCCCCACCATCATCTAGTATTAAATTAGGTCTCCATTCATTAGGACCTGTTATAGTTTTTTCAATACAATCCCAAAATTCTTCTTCAGTTTCTCCTTTCCAAGCAAAAACAGGAATATTACTGTCAGCTATTGCTGCAGCTGCATGGTCTTGAGTAGAGAATATATTGCAAGATGACCATCTAACTTCTGCACCTAAAAATATTAATGTTTCTATTAGAACTGCAGTTTGTATAGTCATGTGAAGACATCCAACTATTCTTGCTCCTGCAAGTGGTTTTGAATCTTTGTATTCTTCCCTGAGAGCCATTAAACCTGGCATTTCAGTTTCAGCTATTTCTATTTCTTTTCTTCCCCATGCTGCTTGTGAGATATCTGCTACTTTATAGTCTGTAAATTCACTCATAATGATCCTTATTTATAATTCGTTGGTAATAATTGCATATATAGTCTCTTTATCTAAAGCTGCACGAATGTTTTGTAAAGTTTTCTTTTTAGTGAGGAACCTTGAAATATAAGCTAACTCATTTAAATAAACCGGAAAATCACTAGTAGGAGAAATTAGAAATAATATTATATCTACTGGTTCATTATCAATAGAGTTATAATGAATAGGTTTATTAAGTTTAAGAAATATTCCAATAGACTGCTCAATATCAGATAGTTTAATATTAGGAAGTGCTATACCTGATCCTATACTAGTATTTTCGTTATTTTCTTTTTTTAATAATAAATCTAAAATTGCTTCTTTAGAAAAGTTTGTTTGATCTTCAACTATTTTAGAGACTGTATTTAATAGTTGTCTTTTATTATTTATATTATGAAGTAAAAAAATATTAGACTGACTAATTATATTAGATAATTTAATTTTGTTATTTTTACTATTATTGAATATCTTCATAATTTTAGTCTCTTATGAAATTATTTTTGATCTTACTATTGAGTTAGCAATATTTAAGCTTTCTCTATATTTTGTTACTGTTCTTCTTGCAACTTTAATATTTTGTTTACTTAAAATATCAACAATATTTTTGTCACTATAAATAATATCTTTATTTAGCTCACTATCAATTATTTTTTTTATTTTTGCTTTGATTGAAACTGCTGAGTTATTATTTTTTTCTCCTATAGTTTTACTCGTAAAAAAATAACTCATTGGTAGTGTAATATTATTAAATTTGACATATTTATTTTTTACCGCTCTACTTATTGTGCTTTCATTCATAATTGTTTTTTCAGCTATTATTTTATGTGTTAGTGGAAGAATTTCTTCCTCCCCGTTATAGAAAAATTTTTTTTGATGAATAAATATTTTATCAGCAATTAATTTTAAAGTATTATTTCTTCTATTTAAATTATTTTGAAGCATTTTACCATGAGCTATACAATTTTTTATATATACTTTGGCTTCTTTAATATTTAAATTTTTTTGTTTTATTTTTATCTCATTTATATATTTTTCATCTATTAAAACTTCATATTTATTTATATTATTTAATGAAAAATTAATATTATTATTTTTTATTTCAACTATAAAATCTGGAATGACTCTATCTATTTTTTCTTCTTTAAAGCCATCAATTGGAGTAGGCTTTAAGGATTTAATATTATTAATAAGTTTAATTATTTCATTTTCTTTTGATATACATAATTTTGCTAGTTTTTTATAATTACCAGCTGCAACATAATTGAGATTATTAATGATTATATTATAATGATTATTAAAGATATTTTTGTTTTTAAGTTGAAAAATTAAATGTTCTTCCAAGTTTTTAGAAAAAATACCTTCAGGATCAAGTAGTTTCATTTTATTTAAAACATATTTTGATTGTTCTTCGGTAGTTTGAGTCATTTTTGCTGCGTCTTTTATAGATAAATTACAGAATCCTTTACTAGTGATATTTTCAATAAAAACTTCAACAAGCTTCTGGGCCCATTTATCCATAGAAATAAATGAACTTTGTTGGTATAGCCATTCTTTTATATTTATATTTTCAGAATAATTATCAATATTATCATTATCATTTTTTTCATTATATTTTTTAGAAGATTTTAAAAAAGGATTTTTTTCTATCTCTGAACGGGTATAATCTTCTAACTCAATAGCCGACATTTGTAATATTTTAATCGAATTGATCTGAGAAGGATTTATTTTTTGATTAATCTTTAAATTGGGGATTTGTGATATATTATGTTTGAGCATTTTCTATTTAATTATAAATTAAACTTTTCACCTAAGTAGACTCTTCGAACATTTTCATCTTCTATTATTTCAGAGGGTTTTCCATTCATCAATATTTTACCATCGTGCATGATATAAGCCCTATCTATTAATTCAAGTGTTTCTTTAACATTATGATCAGTTATAAGAACCCCAACTCCTCTATCTTTAATATGTTTTATTAGTTCTCTAATTTCTTCAATAGCTATAGGATCTATACCTGCAAGAGGCTCATCTAATAGAATAAAAGATGGTTGCATAGCAAGCGTTCTCGCTATTTCCACTTTTCTTCTTTCACCACCTGATAGTGATAAACTAGATGCTCGTCTTAAATGAGTTAAAGAAAATTCTCCTAGTAGCTCCTCTAAATGTATCTCCCTTTCTCTTCTATCTTGAATATTTAGAGCTAGGATTGCCCTTATATTTTGTTCAACAGACATACCTCTAAATATGGATATTTCTTGAGGCAGATAGCCTATACCTGCCTTAGCTCTTTTATAAATTGGCATATCAGTTATATTCTTTCCATTAAGCAAAATTTTTCCGTAATCGGGATTTATAAGGCCACATATCATATAAAAACATGTTGTTTTTCCTGCACCATTTGGGCCTAATAATCCTACTGCTTCTCCTCTTTGTATTTTAAGGGAGGCGCTCCTTACAGCCGGTTTTTTACTATAGGATTTTCCTAAGTTAGTAACTACTAAACCGTCATTTTGTATTATTAGTTTTGGATTATTATTCATTTTTATCAGCTTTTTTAGGTGAAAAACGCATTTTAACTTTTTTAGTACTTTTGTCACCAGTAATTTGGCTTAAACCAGTATTTAAATCCATTACAAGTAATTCCCCTTTCATGATATTATCATCTCTTTTAAGAGTTACTGTATCTTCTATAATTATATTATTTTTGATAAAATCATATTTTGCTATTTTACCCGTTGCAACTTCTTTTTCATTAGTAAAAATCACATTTCCTTCTGCCTCTATTAAAATAATTTCATTTGTATCTTCTTCTTGATCTAAATACACAATTAATTTATTAGCAGATATCTTTTTTTCACCTTGTGTTGCAATAGCATTTCCTATTGCATAGGCAATTTTCTGATCATCATTCCATTGCATCTCATCCGCTATAATATCAACAGGTATGACATCATTTGCTAATGAGTTTAGGGATATAAAAAATAATATAAGAATAATTTTTAAATTTTTTATTATAGATATCATTAAATATTACCCTTATTATTATATAGGGAAAGCTGAGGTCTTCCCTTTAAAATTACAGTTGATTCTTCTAAATTATATATCAAACCTTGTCCGTTTAGTTTTCCCCAACTTCCGTCAACAGTAACATTGTCATTACTACTTAATATATTATTTTCTACTATATATATAAGCCTATTTGTATAAAATTTTGTCCCTTTTGAAGATTCAATAACTACATTTTCCATAAGTTCTAAAATTTGTTTATTATTATCTAATATACCTTTTGTTGCATAAAAATAAATATCTTTTTCATTTGATGGTTTATAATGGCCTTGAGGTTTTTCTAAGATTATTATAGTGGAATCTGTAATATTTTTATTTGCTTTAGCGGCTTTAACTGTAACAATAGATTTATTTTTATTTTTAAATAATATTATTGGTTTGATTAAGGCATCTGGTTGATTGAGATTTTGTTCTTTATCTATATCTAATATTTCGTTATTGGGAACATTTTGCCACCACCTTAAAACTATTATTGATGTTAATATTATTAATGAAAGAAATATAATTTTTAATATATATTTTTTTATACTCAAAGTTTTAGTTGTATTTCTTTCTCTATTTTGAACGCTGCTGATCCAAGATTTATGGAAAGATTTATTTTGCAATTTCATCACTATTTAGTTTTGATACAATCATGGATATGAATAATTCCTAGTGGATTTTTTGATTTTTTATTTAATACGAATAGAGCTGTTATTTTATTATCATTCATTATTTTAATTGCATTTTTAATATTTTGATCTGGTTCTATAGTTATAGGTGTCTTTGTCATAATTTTATTTATAGGCATATCAATAAAGTTTTTAGATATATTTCTTCTTAAATCTCCATCTGTTATAATACCAATTAAATTATTTTTTAAATCTGTAATTCCTACACAACCAAAACCATATGAAGTCATCTTTATTAAAGCTTCTCTCATAGCATTTTTATGATTTATTAGAGGTATTTTTGATTTTACGTGCATTAAATCTTTTACTTGCATAAGACTTTGCCCTAGCATTCCACCTGGATGAAATTTTTTAAAACTATTTTCATTAAATTTTCTTTTCAACATTAGCTCTATAGCTATGCTATCGCCAAGAACTAACATCATAGTAGTTGATGTGGTTGGAGCCAAATTTAGAGGACAAGATTCAGTTGCTTTCGGAATTAGACAAACAATAGTTGCGTTGTTAGCAAGAAAACTATTTGGATTAGAAGTTATAGCAATAAGTTTAATTTTATTTGTTACAGCAAAATTTATTATAGGATACATTTCTTTTGTTTCACCAGATTTAGATAATGCAATTAAAATATCATTTTTTTGAATTAAACCTAAATCCCCATGACTAGCTTCGTTACTATTTATATATAATGATGGAGAACCAGTAGACGAGAATGTTGCAGATAATTTTAAACCAATAAAACCACTTTTACCTATACCTGTAATAACAATTTTACCTTTGGTTTTATATAATAAGTTTACAGCTTTAATAATAGAATTATCTATTGATTTATTTAGTTTAAACAAAGCATTACTTTGTTGTTTAATATTTTTTTTTATAGAATTTAATTGTTTCGAATATGACAATTTAAAGCTCCTGATTAATATTATATATTTTAGTGATCAAAAATATCAGGTTCATTCCATCCATTTAAGTCTAAATATGCTCTTGTACCAATAAATTTAAAAAGCTTTTCCGCTAATTCATTTCTATTTTCTCTCTTTAATATAATATCTAATTCATATTTTATTTTATGCAGATATAGTACATCTGACGCAGCATATTCCAGTTGCTCGTGGCTTAGTTTGTTATTACCCCAATCTGAACTTTGTTTTTGCTTAGATATATCTACATTGACTAACTCTTTACATAACTCTTTAAGACCATGTTTATCAGTGTATGTTCTAACTAATTTTGAAGCTATTTTAGTACAATAAATATTTTCACACATGATTCCCATATTTTTGTAAATAGCTGCTAAGTCAAAACGAGCATAGTGAAATATTTTTTTAATATTATTGTTTTCTAATAGTTTCGCTAAAACAGGGTAAGATTTATTCTCTTTAATTTGAATAAGATGAGCATGATTATCACCGTTAGAAATTTGAACTAAACATAAACGGTCTCTTTTAAAATCTAAACCCATAGTTTCAGTATCAATAGCCACACAATCAGAAAACTCTATTTCTGAGGGCAAATCATTGTCATATAAAGTATAATTTTTTTCTTTCATATTTACTCCATTAAAATAATTTTATAATAACTTTTTAAATTTACCTAACTAAATTGAAAATCATTAAGAAATTGTTTTTTGCTATATTTGTATTTTAACTTTTTTATATTATATAAGTATGTATATAAAGATGATTTTTAGAAAGGTTTATTCGTGAATTTTAATAAAAAAAATAGAACCGTAATTATTTTTGGTGCTTCAGGTTTTATAGGCAGGTATATAGTAAATGAGTTATTAAAAAATAATTGGATTGTAAAAGTATTTGTTAGGAATCCTAATAGAGCAAAACATTTGACATTAATGGGAAAATTGGGACAAGTCTCAATATATCAATGTAATATTATGGATGCTGCTAAGGTTGAAAAAAGTATTGCCTCTGGAAGTAAAGTAATTAACTTGGTAGGTATTTTAGAAGAGAAAAATAAGCAAAACTTTAAAAATATTCATGTAAAAGGGGCTATAAATATAGCGAAAGGTTGCTTAAAATATAAAGTAGATAAATTGATACATTTTTCTGCTTTAGGTTTATTTGATGGAGAGCACTCAAAGTATGCCAAAAGTAAGTTAGATGCTGAAAATAATATAAAAAAGATATTTAAAAATACAATTATTTTTAAGCCTAGTGTAGTTTTTGGTCCTGAGGATAATTTTACTAATAAATTTGCCAGAATGGCCTCTATTTCATTATTTTTACCCTTAATAAATTCTGGAAAAACTAAATTTCAACCAGTTTTTGTAATAGACATTGCTAAAGCTGTCGCCAAAGTAATAAAAGATGATATTCATAATGGAAAAATATATAATCTTGGTGGGCCAGAAATTATGAGTTTTAAAGAGATATTAGATCTTATATTAATTAAGATTAGAAAAAAAAGAATATATCTGAACCTTTCTTTTCCTCTAGCTAAGTTACTAGGTCTATTATTTGCACTTTCTCCTATTAAACCAATTACTCTAGATCAAGTTAGGTTATTGGAAAAAGATAATATTTTACCTAAGAACGGATTAGGCTTTAAGGATCTAGGCATTAATCCTTCTTCTATAATTTCTTTGTCAGATAATTATTTAAAAAGATATATATCTAAATATTAATGAAGCACAATATGATGATGCCTAATGAAATTCTGTAAATTACAAATGGCAGAAAAGTATAATTCTTAAGCAATTTCATTAGGAAAATAATAGATAAATATGCAAAAAAGAAAGATAGCAAAAGTATTAATATAATCGATATTATTTCTTGGTTATTACTTAAGTTATTTATAAGCCATAATGCTTCTAACATGACCGCCCCTAATATAGTTGGAAGCCCTGAATATAGTCCTAACTTTGTAGATTCTATTCTAGTGAGCTTTAAAATTCTAGCAGCAGTTATTATTGTACCGGCCCTAGAAGCTCCTGGTATCAGAGCAAATATTTGAAATAACCCTATAAATAAAGAATCTAATATAGATAGAGAATATATATTTCTTTTTTCTGTTTTATTATTATCTACAATGTAGAGTAAGCCAGCACCAATTATACTAGCTATAGCAATTAAATTAAAAGATAATAGTTCTTTATCCAAATTTTTAAATATAAGCAACCCTACCACTAATATAGGAAAAGTAATTAAAAATAAATTTCTAACCAGTAGAATATTATTATCTTTTTTAAAGTTTTTTAAATAGTAAAATGAACAGAAAATTTTTAAAAGATCTTTTTTAAGATAAATACATACCGCAAGCAAGCTTCCTAAATGAGCGGCGATAGCCATACTTCTTCCTGAAACAGACCAATTTAATAAATGTTCTAAAATAAATAAGTGTGCGGAAGAAGATATTGGAAGAAATTCTGTCACTCCTTGAGTAAAAGAATATAAAATTATTTCCCATAATTCCATTTTCAATTTCCATAAAATAAATATTTTAATTATCTTAAACAGTTAATAATAAATAGTTTATACTTTATTTAATTATTTTAATAATGGAATATTTTATATGACTATATTATATCATTTGCCATTT
>MDTD01179387.1_pt1 | contig 17347 bp, 15 predicted proteins | sample 811221 | NCBI WGS metagenome assembly MDTD01 (sample SAMN05326646, study PRJNA326480) | marine metagenome | isolation source: seawater | place: Pacific Ocean: South West | collected 2011 | reverse complement strand
TATTTGTCTTCGTGTTTTTTTTAACTTGTCTATCTCTAACTGAATTGGATATAGATGAAGGGCAGAGTAACAATCATTATGCAAGAAAGGTCTAATGAGAGGGAGATCTTCTAATAATAAGTCATAATTTTTCTTAAGTTCATGACGCTTTGAAACAAATTTATCAACTCTTTTCATCTGACTTATTCCTAACGCAGCCTGCAGCTCTGTCATGCGATAATTAAAACCAAGCTCAATTTGTTCATAATACCAAGGTCCCTCGGTTTCCTTGGCCATTAAAATTTCATCTCGTATAACTCCATGAGTTCTAAATATTTCCATTCTTCGAGCGAGCTCACTAGAATTAGTAGTCGCCATACCACCCTCAGCTGTAGTAATGATTTTCACAGGATGAAAACTAAAAACAGTTATGTCCGAAAACTCACAACTACCGATTGATTGCTGAAGGTATTTGCCACCAATTGAGTGAGATGCATCTTCCACTACGGAAAAATTATATTCTGAACTCAACTTTTTAATTTTCTCCATTTCACATGCCTGTCCAGCGAAGTGAACTGCGACAAGAACTTTAGGAAGTTTATTTTCTTTTTTTGCCTCAATTAACTTTTTTTCTAATTTTGAAACACACAAATTATAAGTTCTGAGATCTATATCAACGAAATCAACTTTGGCTCCACAATAAAGTCCACAATTCGCAGATGCCACATAAGAATTTGGACTTGTCCACAAATAATCTCCTTTACCAAGTCCAAGAGCATGGCAAGCAGCATGAAGTGCAGATGTAGCGCTATTTACTGCAACGCCGAATTTCGCGCCACAATACTCAGCAACTATATCCTCAAATAGAGGAATTTTTGGACCCTGCGTTAAAAAATCAGAACTAAGTACTTCGAGTACTGCAGTTATATCATCTTCAGAAATATTTTGTTTTCCATAAGGAATCATATATGAGTTACCCGCACAATTATCCATTCTCCATTCAAAAACATTACCATAGATATATTCATTAAGATTTTACAGCTCAAAGTCTTTATTCTTTTATAGTCTGCGATATTTGTTTGCATTTGTAACCGTTATTTAGCAACAAAATTTCATAAATAAAAAGGATAAAAAAGGGACTATTTTAATTGAATTTTTTAAAAGTTGGCCAAGTGAATATATCATCCTTGTGGAAATCTTCTAGAGATCTACATACACGTAATGCACGTTCCATAGAATCACCCTGATTTAATCCATGTTCATGAAATACTATCGAATCTGGTTCGTAAATTATTTTTCTGCCTTTGAGAGATTGTTCTCTTGCCCAAAATCTATCTTCAACACCATTTTGATTTTCATTGAAAGGGCAATCTTCCCAAGATTTTCTCTCTATCAATGAAAAGGCATTATGAAAGAAAGGGTAACGCTCATAAACTATTCTTTCTCGTCCAAATACAGTAATCAAGTCACGAGTATCAATAGGATTACTGTCTTCAGTAGGTATTTGCCTACCATAAACTCCAGCTGCCTTGTAAGCATGTCTAACCTCAATCATATTTTGTACTGATCCGGAACTTACGATCTCACAATGTGCTGAGAGAATTAATACCTCTTCTTCAGATGTTTCCTTGATACCCAGATTTAGAGCGTAACTATAATTAAAGTCCTTTTTATCATACTGTATTACCTTACATTTCTCTTTCCTTGCAAATTCTGTAGACCCGTCATCACTTGAATTATCAACAAGAATGATCTGGGAAGGTCTCACGGATTGACTATTTAAAGATGCAATCACTCTAGGCAACCATTCCATCTCATTTTTACAACGAATTACGACATCATATTTCATCAGAAGTAACTATATTCGTTTCGGTAAACTCTTTTTTTTGGAAAAACATTTCTTTGTCAGGGCAAAAAAGTGATGCTCCCCGAATTTATTCTATTTCGCCATACTTCGCCTGTTGGATAAATATGCGATTTCAAGAAATTTTCGTGCATTTCTAGTCCCCAACCATGAGTAAGAGGCGTTAAATATCTTCCATTTTTTACTTTTATAGGGTTTAAAAAAACATCATCTTGAAGGAATTCAGCGTACTCTACTAGCTGATTGATAGAGTGACTAGAAACCTTAATCTGATCCCAAATTGCGTAATGTAAAATCATATTACAGAGTCCGATTCCGCCACCATGAGGGCAAACAGGAATCTCAAATTTTTTAGCCAGTAAAATGATAGCCAAAACATCATTTACACCTCCTAGCCGAGTTGCGTCTATTTGACAATAGCCGATGCCCCCGGATTGAAGCAATTGTTTGAATACAACAGGTGAGGGTACCTGCTCTCCGGCAGCAACTTTAATATCAAATTTTTCTAAAGCTTTGGCTATTTTCAAATGTCCCTGCACATCGTCACGTGCTGTTGGTTCTTCAATCCAAACTGGTTTAAAGTCTTTTAAGTTAGTCATGTATTCAATAGCCTCATTCACTCCCCAAAGTTGATTACAATCGACCATTAATTTAGATTCATATCCTATAATGCTCCTTATGAAAGTGAGTCTTTCTATGTCATATTCTAAGTTTTGGCCTACTTTCATCTTGAAACAATCAAATCCTTGGGCTTGCATGTCTTTTATAGTTTCAGCTATCTGCTGGTCCGACAATCCTAGCCAACCAGCTGTTGAATATGCTTTAGGTCCTTTTTTTATCATTTCGTTTTCCAAAAGGTCATGTTGATCAAATTTATCATTCAAGATACCTATAGCCTCTTGCTTATTGAGAGCATCTTCCAGATATCGCCAATCAATGGCATTAACAATAACCTCAGGCTGCAGGTCAACTAAATGTTTCCACATTGGTTTTTTCTCGACCTTTGCCCAAGCATCCCACAAAGCATTGATAATAGACCCTAGTGCCATTCTATTGACACCATCAGCCAACCATCTGAGCTGATGGTGATCATTAATTAGCTTATAGATTTCTCCAGGATTATTCATAAAATCATTGAATTCGAAGTCTTTTAATAATTTAGCTATATCTTTAACTCCGTACGCAATCCAATCATTGCCAGCTCCTGAAGTAAAGCAGACAGATAACCCCTCTATACCGTTATTTAATTTTATCTTAGTAAAAACACATGACCAATTTGGTTTTTTGTGAAACGGATCAGATCCCAGCAAGGTATCAGAGGTAGGAACGCGAATATCCAGGACTTCAATATCAATAATCTTTAGTTTTGTCATATACAATTTAAATTAGATGATAGATGTTCAAGTTTTATAATAAATCTAGAGAAGTTAGCTTTTAAATTTAATGAGTTAACTTAAGCTTAATCATTGATAGCAAGTTTATTACCAACTTACTAAAAACTCCTTTCCTTTTGACTCCACAAGCTAGAATAATCCTGGGTTTGTTCGAATTATGAACACCTTTTCTGTGATAACCAGCAGTATTAGCAAAAACAAGTAAGCCTTTAGGGCCCGTAAATGTTTGAAGATTATATCTATCAACAGCATCTTGAAGCGTCTCTCCCCTCAGTCTAGTCGAACCAGAACTGTGAGTATCATTTTTCAAAACAGCTTTATTTGTTTCGCTTGATCTATAAACTGCGTCATTGTACGAGCCTTCTAAATACTCAAAAGGACCGCCATTAACATCAATATCTTGAAGATATAAAAAACCTTTTGCAACGCTTGCATAAGTATCTTGATGCATCTCATCATTTGAATTTGCTCCTGATACTATACTTAGTGAATAAGTAATATCTTTCAGCTTACATACATAACCAGCAAGTGTTGATAAATGGTAGTTGAAATTTTCATCTAGATCTTTTGCAAGAATTGAATTAATGATTTGATTATTTTTTTTTGAGAAAGAATAATAGGCAGAATATGAATTTTCGATTTTTTTATTAATTCCATCTTTAAAGTAAGGCCTAGCCCCAGCATGACTTGGATTTGAATGATTCAAGGCCTCTTCTAAAAGACAGTCTAGCTCAAAAACGTGTGTCAATTTAGCAACATGAAATCCTGATAAAAAAGTAGATTCTAGATCTTTTTTTATATTTGTAGGTGCGGCTCTTATTGCAAGAGAGGAAACCTTTACATCTATTTTTGTCCTCAACTCATCATATCGTGTCTTAGCAAAAATTCGTGAAGCAGGAGATTTATGTATTATGGAAAAACAAAAAAATATATCTTTGAGCAATGCAGGTAAAAATCTATAAATATTAGAAAATAATAAAGAGGGAATCAAAAGTAGATGTCTAATTTTAAGCCTTTTGAAGTTACCCCCTTTTATATTCGTTTCTTCATTACCTAAAATCTCACCATTGATAAAACTAGACTCAATTTTCTCAACATTTAATAAGTTATTTGCATTGCCCATAATTCAAATTTAGACTTCAACCTTGATCAGGTGCTGCTTTTAAGAGTGTTTTTATAAAATTCAAGTCCTCTCTATCTTTGAGTAAAAAACTACTCCATTTAGAAGATTCTACCAAATATGTTTCTTCATCAAACAACTGACCTCGTGCAAGCTTTTCAACCATATCTCTGTGCCATCCCATCATAGCATAATTAAATAAGTTGACTGCTTTCAAGTCCTGCGTCCTTGCGAAACCTGTTTCCCACTCAAAATTTAAAGGTTTATTGCTAAATAATGCATGAACTTGTGGAGAGTTTACAGAAACGCCAGATTTCCAATTTTCAGCATGACTTGTATCCACAAAAGTTTGAATGTCTTTGATAGTTTGGAGAGGACTTACTGTATTCAACCAAAAAACTTTATCTCCACAATTATTATTGAAAAAATCTAAAACCACTTGGTCGCTTGTTGCAGATGAAGATGCAAGGGCATCATTTCGTAAGTAAAAATCAACACCAACCCTAGATGCCAACTCTTCCAGTAGAGGATCATCAGTATTTATTACTATACGGTCAAATACTTTACTTTTCTGAGCTTTTAATAAGGCTGTTTCCAAGACCGTAAGTTTCCCAATCTCGAGGTAATTCTTTTTTGGAAGCCTCTGAGATCCTCTCCTAACAGGAATCATGCATATATTCATAACTAGGACTCAACATTCATTTTATTTAAAAATTTATAAACTGTAGATTTAATTGCAAATTAAAGAATCATATTATTAACTAAGAGATTCAACATTCTGCCAAATTGATCCGTTCTCCAAACTTTTGTGAGCTGCTTCTACAACAGCTGTGCTAATCAGCGAGTCTTCAAAACTGGGTCTTCTATTTTTTATTTCTTTGAGAGATATCTTATTGTTTTCAATAAATAGCACATCTTTTAAAAAAGTTTTTATACTTTCTATACCATATCCATTCCAATGCACATTTCCATCATTTATACCATAAGGCATAGAGAAATCAGGATTTATGTGCTGTAAGCCTTCTTGTTTTGTATTTATTCTAATTCCACGTTCTTTCTGATCAGCTTCAAAACGGCCCTCTGTACCTATAAACTTTATTTTTTGATCTGAAGCAGCACTGCTGCTCTCTGGATCTACCCAGCTAGTTAACAAGGTTTGTGTAAATTTAGTACCATTCTGCATTTTCCATTCTATTATGCTTTGGATAGAGTCATAGGTATCTAGATCGTGTTTTATCAACTCAGTTTTCTGTCCGATAGCCATTACTCTTAAAGGAAGTGCCCCAGTAACAAAACTTATAATGTCAATATAATGCACACCTAGGTATTGAAGAACACTTGTTTTAGATGCCCATTTTTGAAAAAAAGATAGAGGCATAGATTTTCTTTGACTATATTCAACCCAGCAATTTAAAGGATCACCAAGTTCACCGGATTGAATTTTATCCTTGAGCAAAAGATTCGATCTATCCCAACGTTTGTGAAACTCAACAGCACCATAAAGACCTTTCTTATTAGACAAATTCACCAGTTTCGATCCTTCCGAAACAGTAGGAGTAAATGGCTTAACAATCAAACAATGCAAGCCAGCATCTAAACAATCTTTCCCTACTTGAAAATGTAAATGATCTGGAACAGCAATGATGGCACAAGCAGGTTTTTTAATATCATTAATAACTTTACGATAGGCAAGACTATCTTGTGAGCCAGTTTTAGGAAAAGAATTGAATTGGATACTTAATCCTGTTTTCTTTTCTAAATCGCGGACTTTCGAAGCGACTTCCTTAGCTGAATTACTGGAAGTTGACACGCAATATACATTTCCCAAGTTTGTATATTCTCTTTTAAATTCAAACACAGCCGGTAATATTGTTCCGTATCCGGAAGTACCTTTACCACAAACGTACAAGCCTGAACCAATTACAACTATGTCAATCGCTTTCATAATTTATTATTATTTACACGGGTAATTACTTTGAATAGTGTGAAAAATTATACATAACTCCATGATCTCCTATACAAATTACGATTACAATTTTAATTTATTGGCTTGTAAGATTGTGATTTTCAAGAACATTTTCTATTTTTGTTTTCCAATTGTTAGAACGATTTACAAGTTCATTGAAGAACGGATGATAATCTGTCGAAGTCAACTCGAAGTTATTCTTAATTAACGAAGCCATCCTCTTCATCAATTCTTCTTTATTGTTGGCAGGCAGAACGATGCCAAGCTTTCTATAAATTGTAGTGTAGCCATCACCTACTGGGACTTGACCTTTGGAGTTATTATTTGGGTTCCAATACTCTATGACCGGTGTTTCTAGAGATATGCAATCCATTGCTCCTGAGCCCCAAAAAGAAATAACAAAATCTGCTTTTGCCGCAAGTTGAAATATATGATCCGTGACAACTTTAATTGCAGGATTATCTTGTAATACAAGGTCCCAATAAGAAGGTATTTCTCTGGGATGTTTTTTTACCAAAAGATGATAATTCGGTATTAATTTCTCAATTATTTCAATCGTCTCGGTAATCATCTGTTTATGAGAATATTCATCCATAAAACTTCCATAACCTCTACTCAAAACAACTATTATTATTTTATCTCTCGTTTTACGTTTTTCACGAAAAAATCTTGATTGATCCTTTAAATTTGTCAGCCAATCATGGGAGTATTTTGGATGTCCAATGAATAGCTTTTCTAAATCAGGAGATGCAAGTTCTTTTCCATCATTAATTTCATGAAAATCGCCTGGATGACCTAATAAGAGAAAAGATTTTTTTTTAAAATTATTGGTTTCGGGTTCCTCATATTTTTGGTCAAGATCTTCTGCATATATGTGAGGGGAATGAGGGTTATAAAAAAAAATAGAATTACTGAACATTTCTTTAATCCATATATCCCTGGGTCTGCGAAGACTGGGAAATTCTGAAAAAAATAAGAATTTACTTTCTTTAGAGTTAGTTATTTCGAGAGGTAGTTTTTTGAGAAATAATTTTCTCAAAGCCAAAAAGTAAAACTTAAATAAGGATTTTATGATTGGTATCTTTGAAAGTTCTAATTTAAGAAATGCTCGATATGTTACGTAGCCAATTTGTTCTATTTTTTCAAAAAAATAGCCACCTAAAGCAGTTACATCAATTCTATTATTTTTTTGATTTATAAATTCATTACATGTAATATTTTCCTTCACGCTCTTAAGCGCATGTCTAGACAAAAAGATAATCTTGATCTTAAATTTTTTATACTTAAGAAGATCTAATATTGGCAAAATCCAATCTAATTCTCCTGCTGATCCAGAAATAATTACTATTGCAACTCTTTCTTGAGCTAACTTATTCATTTTAAGTCTACTGTTAAGATATAAAATTTTGCTCAATAAAACATGGGGGTTGATTCAACATCTGAAACAAAGAAACGTATTACATGGTTTGATATCCTAGATATATTATCAGCAAAGTTTAACCTCCTTCTCAAAATGCCGTTAATTTTCAGGAATTTTGAATACTTGTTATCCTCGTTTAGATGAAAAAGGTCGGTGGTAGTTTTAATTAAATCATGTCTTTTATAGATCAAACAAAGTGATAAGTAGATTGCTAACTTTTCAAAATCATTTTTATAAAAACTGAACATATATTCTGGAGTCCGCAAAAATAGTGCATCTCCTCCCATGCATAGTCCGAGAGTATTTTTTGAAGAGTCTCTTTCCCATCTTGTCATGGATGTGAAGTCTATAAAATCTAGATCATATTGAGAAAGAAATGTTTTTATTTCTTCGAAACTACATTGATTTTTGTACAGTTCTGAAAATTCAATTTCAATTTCTAAACCTAAAATTTCTTTCAAAGATTCTTCAGAACCCCTCAGTACATTTAATTCATAACCCTGAACATCGATTTTCATGAAATCCTTAGCTTCCATCTCAAGAGAATCTAGGTCAATTGCATCAACAGAAACCTTATGGTCAAGTTCAAATCCTTTAGGGTTTCTTTCAGGATACAGATTTATAAAGTTATTATTAGGTTCCAAAACAGAGGAATGAGAAGGTTTTTTTAATATGTTTAGTTCTATCTTTTCTCTTTTATGTGATAGAGCGTATGGAGAATCTGTATTACCACCTCCTTCAAATACATTTTTCTGACTTAATTTCTCTCTAGCTCCTTCATCGGGCTCGAAACCGTAGGAAAATACTAGATTTTTTATTTTGGCCCATCGACTTTGCATCCCTTTTGCAGAACCCACGTCAATTAGACATAAGGGCCTTCCAATATCTAGAGATTTTATAGCTTCTCTATAAAGGCCCTCTCGAGTAGTAATTTTCTGTATTGCAGATAAAATTTTGTATATTTTTTTCATTTGATTGTCAGTGATTTATTATTTTGGAAACATGTCTAAATTAAAGAAACTTAGAATTGTGAAAACAAAACTTGGAAATATATCGAAAATGTATTCTGCAAGCATACCTTTAGACAGGATATATATTACACATCTCTTGATAAGTTCCTTTAGAATGAACTTCGCCCTTATCTAACCTATAAACAATGTCCGCTTTAGAGAGAGTGCTCAGCCTATGAGCTATTATGATTATAGTTAATTCTCTTCCTAAGTTATTTACAGCATCCATAACTGCCTGTTCCGTTTCGTTATCTAAGGCACTTGTAGCTTCGTCTAAAATAATAACATCCGGTTTATTATAAAGCGCTCTCGCAATCCCAATTCTTTGCCTTTGACCACCCGATAAACGAATTCCTTTTTCTCCGACTTTGGTTTCGTAACCTTCTCTAAGATCTGAAACTATGAAATCATGAATATTCGCAACTTTTGCGGCTGAAATAACGGATTGTTTATCTATATCATCCAAGCATTCTCCTAATGCAATATTAGCTGTAATTGATTCATCGACTAAAGAAATATGTTGAGGTACATAGCCTAAAGAAAGTTGCCATTGACGGACATTTTCTGAGCCAATTTCCACCCCATCAACAAATAAACTACCTTGACTAGGCGTTAAAAGGCCAAGTATTAGATCTACGATGGTTGTTTTACCACTACCAGTTGATCCTATAATTCCAATGATATTGCATAATGGTATCTCGAGCTTTACGTTAGATAAAGCATCCTTATCTGTTTCTGGATACCTATAAGAAATATCAACCAGCTCAATTTTCTCCTTAAAATTTAACCTCGATTTGTCGTTTTTGAATGTACCTTTCAAGTCCAAATCTTTATATCTTTCACTGATCAGGTCAAGGTATGAGACTGAAGCCTTAAATAGGGTTACATTTCCAAAAATGACTTGCAGTGAGGGTATGAGCCTGTATGCAGCAAATGCATACAAAGCTAATAGAGGTATTAATGAACTCATAGCAAAGTCATCAGTTAAATTAAATAAAACTATGCAAATCAAAGCTGAGAAAACAACCATCTCTATGAAGTATCTAGGCAAAGCACCAATAGATTGCATAGAAGTTTCTTTGTCAGTAAATTTTTTTGTTGCTAAATTGAAAATAGATAGGTAATGATGTTCTTTGCCTAAAATTTTTATTTCTTTAATCAGTGAGAAAGTTTCATTAGACGATTTGAATCTTTCAGTATTCGCTGCAAGGCGATCTGTGCCGATAGATTCTAAAACATTTTTTATAAAAAAATATAAAACAGAATAGATTAAACCAAAAGCAAAAAAAGCTGTAAGCGCGGTTAGAGGATCTATCAATAACAAAAAACTCACAATTAGTAAGGCTGAAAATCCATTAGAAATAATCATTATTGAAGTCAGAATGGATCGACCGACGACTTCTCTTACATCCGCGAGTACGGATCTGGATAAATCTGCACTATGTTGGTTTAGAAACCAACTGTAGGGTTTATTGAGGTATCCTCTTAACAGTCTTAAGCTGATGCTATGTTCACGACTAAATGTGAATTTATAAGTTGCATAGATAGTAATCAATTTCACTAATGTAGATAGTATGATTAAAAAAATTACACATAGGCCAGCAAAAAATACGAAACTTTTATAACTATCAAATTCCATATAGTTAAAAATCTCTAACAGAATTTCATTTGATTCTAAAAAATTGGGATCAGATGCAAGAGACATGAACGGAAGAATAGATGCAACTCCGAGAACATCAAAAAATCCCATGATTATGATTAAGCAAAGTAATTTGAGTCCACCCCTCTTCTCTTCGGATGTAAGAAGGAGAGTAATTTGATTAAACCTTTTAAAGTTCATAATCTTAAATCAGCTTCTTCAGAATTAAAGAGATACTTCAAATCAAAAACAATATTATTCTCTTTCCCCAGTTCTCGGATTCTTTTGATACCCATTTCTTTAAATTGGCTATGTCCAACGGCAACAAGAATTACGTCGAATGAATCTTCATGCAAATTTTCTATAGTTTCGATTCCATACTGCTGCATTGCATCATGAGTGGAGACCCAAGGATCATAAACTGAAACTTCACTTCCGCAGACTTTTAACTCTTTAATCACCTCTATAACTTTTGAGTTACGCATGTCAGGACAATTTTCTTTAAATGAAAGTCCCATTACAAGAATCTTACTTTCTTTAATATCCATTTTCCTCTTTATCATTTCTTTTTGAAGCTTATTTACAACATAAGTACTCATGGCATCATTAAGGCGTCTGCCAGATAATATTATTTCGGGTTTATAGCCTGTTGATTCAGCTTTATAAGTTAAATAATATGGATCAACACCAATACAATGTCCTCCAACAAGTCCTGGGCTAAAAGGAAGAAAATTCCATTTTGTTCCAGCTGCTTTAAGAACTCCTTCAGTGTCAATATTCATCCTATCAAAAATAATTGCAAGTTCATTTATCAGAGCAATATTTAAATCACGTTGCGTATTTTCAATCACTTTTGCGGCTTCAGCTTCTTTTATACTGGCAGCTTTATAGGTTCCTGCTACGATAATCTTTTGATAAAGCTTATCAATAAAATCTGCAGCATAAGAATTAGAGCCCGATGTAACTTTTACTATACTAGTCAAATTATGGTCTACATCTCCTGGATTTATCCGTTCCGGACTGTAACCAACATAAAAATCTTTATTTAACTCCAGCCCTGATTCTCTCTCCAGAATTGGTACACAATCGTCTTCTGTTGCTCCTGGATAGACTGTGGACTCATAGATAACGATATCACCTTCGTTTAATACTTTCCCAACACTAGATGTTGCAGTTAAAAGCGGTTCAAGATCGGGTCTTTTATGTTGATCTATTGGAGTGGGGACAGTAACGATATAAACGTTGCATAATAATAAATCAGATTTGCTGGAGGATAACTTCAATTTGTCCAAATTTTTTAAATGATCTGAACTGACTTCTCTTGTTGAGTCATATCCTGATTCCAGTTCGGAGATTCTTTCAACATCCATATCAAAACCAATAACATTGAAATGTTTTGAAAATTCAACTGCAAGGGGTAAGCCGACATAGCCTAATCCAAGAATACCTATTTTGATATCATCTTTCAAAACTATCTCCGCTAAACATTATAATAATCCCGATACCATTTAATGAATTTGCTAACTCCTAACTTATAGTTTGTCTCTGGACGGTATCCTGTGAGGTCATTTAGCAAGCTTGCATTTGCCCATGTAGCTGGAACATCACCCATTTGCATTGGCATTAAATTTTTTTGAGCTTTTATGCCTAACTCAAACTCGATGGCCTCAATGAAAGATGTAAGTTTTATTTTTTCTGAGTTTCCGATATTTATGATCCTGAAAGGTGCTACACTAGACCTACTGTCATTTTCAGGGATTGCCTCAATATTTTTATCTTTGGAAGGGACAGTATCTATTAACAATTTTATCGCTCTTACTAGATCTTCTACGTAAGTGAAATCACGATACATTTCACCGAAATTGTAAACGTCAATAGGCTCATTATTTAGAATTGCTTCGGTAAATTTAAATAAAGCCATGTCGGGCCTTCCCCAAGGCCCATAAACGGTAAAAAACCTAAACATAGTTATAGGTAGATTCCATAAATGGGCGTAAGAATGACCCATCGACTCATTAGCCTTCTTAGTAGCTGCATAAATAGTTAGAGGTGTATCAGTTATCTCTTTTTCATTGAATGGCATTACTTCATTTGCTCCGTAAACGGAGGAAGTTGAAGCCATAAGTAAGTGCTTTACCTTCAAAGAGCGGGCTATTTCCATCACATTAAAGGTACCTATTATGTTGCTCTCGATATAAGCGCGAGGATTCTCCAAGGAGTATCGAACACCTGCTTGTGCTGCCAAATGGATAATAACATCAGGAACAAATTTATTTGCTGAGTTCTTTAAAGCTTGCTCATTCTCAAGCATATCGTGAGTATTTGTATAAGAATCATAGGCTTGAAGAATTTTTGTTCTGGCTAATTTTAAATTGATATCATAATAATCTGTGAGTCCATCATACCCATGCACCTTGATTCCCTCTTCAAGAAGAAGCTTTGCTAAATGGAAGCCTATAAACCCTGATGTTCCTGTAATAAAAACTTTCAAAATCTTCCTTTATGCAAAATAAATTATTATGAAATTCATTATTCAGATGTATTAGCTTGTAGCCAAACTTGCAATTCGTCTTTGGTCATCCATTCCGCATTTGTCTCGCTGTTATATGTAAAATCTTGAGTAACTTTCTTACCGGTTTTAATTCTCTGCGGATCAATGCTCCAATCATTAATCACAGGCAGTATCTTAAAGTGATTTTCATACTCATAAGTTGATAGAGCATCCTCTTGTCCAATCATTTGTTCATGAAGTTTTTCACCAGGTCTTATACCTATAATTTTCTGGACCGCATCAGGAGCAACTGCAGAAGCAATATCTAATATATTCATGGAAGGTATTTTTTTTACATAAATTTCACCTCCAACCATATCATCGAAAGCATGCCAAACAAGTTCTACACCTTGTTCAAGTGAAATCATGAAGCGAGTCATCCTTGGATCGGTGATTGGAACCGAGCCGGTGTCTTTTACTTTATTAAAAAAAGGAATAACCGAACCTCGTGAACCCATAACATTTCCGTACCTAACAACGGAGAACTTGGTTCCGTGTTCGCTGGAATAGGCATTTCCGGCAACAAACAATTTATCAGAGGCTAACTTAGTAGCGCCATACAGATTTATAGGACTACTAGCTTTGTCTGTTGATAATGCAACTACACCTTTAACTTTGCAGTCAATAGAAGCATCAATTACATTCATTGCTCCATTTATATTTGTTTTTACGCATTCAAAAGGATTATATTCAGCTGTTGGAACTATTTTAGTTGCCGCAGCATGAACAACATAATCAACATCAGCAAGAGCACGATACAATCTATCCTTATCTCTAACATCTCCGATAAAAAATCTTACGCGCGGATCATCTGAAAAGAGCTTCGACATTTCCCATTGCTTCATTTCGTCCCTTGAAAAAATAATTATTTTCTTAGGATTATATTTCTCCAAAGTCATGGGTATGAATTTCTGTCCGAATGAGCCTGTTCCTCCGGTAACCAAAATAGTACAATTTTTCAACATAAATAGATTAGAAATTATTAATTAAACACTGATCAATATATCTTATTAAAGACTCTTAAAAGTTAATCTAATCCGAAAACATCCCTAGTAAATACCTTATGCTTTATCTCATTCAACTCATCTGCGTTTCTATTACAAACAACTAGATCAGATTGAGAGATAAAACTTGATAAATTTTTTTCTACCTTCGATCCATAAAAATGACTTTCACCAAGAGTAGGCTCATAAACTATTACCTTTAATCCCTTAGCCTTTATTCTCTTCATTATCCCTTGTATAGCAGAAGACCTAAAGTTATCGCTTTCAGCTTTCATGACCAATCTATAAAATCCCACAACTTTTGGTTTTAATTTTAAAATTTCATTAGCTATAAATTCTTTACGAGTAGTATTAGAAGAAACTATCGCATTTATTAGCGTTTGCGGAACTTGCTCATAGTTGGCAAGCAATTGCTTAGTGTCTTTTGGTAGACAATAACCACCATAACCAAAAGAAGGATTGTTATAACCAGCTCCTATTCTGTCATCAAGAGAAACACCTTTAATTATGCTTTGCGTATCAAGACCGTTTGCTAGAGCATATGAATCTAGTTCATTAAAAAAAGAAACTCTCATAGCAAGATAAGTATTTGCAAATAGTTTTATTGCTTCTGCTTCAGTTGATCGTATAAAAAGAGTTTCAATGTTTTCTTTTTTTGCAGCTTTCTTCAGCATATCTGCAAACGCCTCACTAGCTCTGCTATTACTACCCACAATAATTCTCGAAGGATACAGGTTGTCTTTTAAAGCATTCCCTTCTCTCAAGAACTCAGGAGAAAAAATAATTCGAGATGTATTAAATTTCTCCTGAAGTGATTTTGTGTGCCCAACAGGTACTGTAGACTTTATGACAATTAATGCATCTGAGTTATGCTTAAGAGCATCTTCAACTACTGAATCAACCGAATGAGTATCGAATCTATTTGTATCTTCGTCGTAATTAGTTGGAGTGGCGATTACAATAAATTGAGAATTTTCATAAGCGGTTTTTTTATCCAATGTAGCTGAAATAGATAATTTCTTTTTGCAGAGGAATAAATCTATTTCTGAATCAGCTATTGTAGATTTTCTATTATTTATGATGTCGACTCTTTCACGATCAATATCAAGAACTATTACATCATTATGCTGGGCTAATAAAACAGATAGAGACATGCCAACATATCCTGATCCTACTACAGTTATTTTTTTCACAAAAAATTATGGATTAACGTTGTTTTCAATATGTTTATTCATTACAAATAAATCTTTTATGGAGTATTCAACTCAAGTTCTCAATAAGTTTGCAATTAAAATTTCATAAATGCCATTTTTTTGATAATAGCGGTGTATTTAAATCTGACTGCACTCAAAATAAAATTCTAGAATATATAGATTTTTATAATTTGCCGGAAGTGAATTCTCTTATAAGAACAACAATGACACTAAGTATCCCTCCAACTAATGTAGAAAATATTACTATTAAGGATCTCGTAGGCCTTGATCTTTTCTCCGGAACAAAAGGAGGTTCAAGGACAATGAGGCTATATTCATCGTAGATACTTGCCATCATCTGCGTTTCAAGTTGACCTTCAATTAATTGATTAATTGAATTCTTTATATCTAGTAAAGAAGTTTTGGATAGCTCTAATTTTAGGTAATCTAGAGCTTCTCTAGAGTTTTCGATATCCTTTTTCCTATTCAAATTATTGGCTTCTTTTATAATTAGCGACAAAAATTCCTGAGCAAAAACAGGTGACATGTGTTCTACTTTTATTGAAACAAACCTCGTAATTTTATCTTGCGTGACCGTCACCATTTTTTGGTACTCTCTGTGAGCTTCCAAATAAGATGGTGTAACTAACTCATTTTCATCAGGTCTTTTAACCCATGATTTGGTTTCTGTGTCATATACTTCCGCATCAAAATATAATTTTCTGGATTTTGGTTCATAATAATCGGCAGCTAAAATAGAAGGTAAAATATTTTCGAAAGTGACCAAGTGTTTGACAAAGTCTCTTGATTTGATGATCTCCATCATCTTAAAAGTTGAATTGTCTTCACCTGATATCCCACTCAAGCCTGCAAAAGATGCCAAGCCAGATAATTGAGAAATTGAACCTGATGATTGAGAATCTCTAGAAACAAGAACGGATTCTGACGTAAAGTAATTTGTTAAAGATAAAGCATAAAAGATAGAGCCTAGGGAAATAACTGCAGTCATAGCAATAATGAAGATTTTTCCCTTCCAAATTACTTCTAGGAGTTGTATTAGATCGAAATCATCTTCATAAAGATCATCATCTATATTTTCTTTAGAAGTACTCATATCTTGTCTATTCGTTGAATTTCTTTTTTCAGTCTATCAAACTCCTCAGATTTTCGCTGTAGAAATAACAAAGTTAATTTCCTCTTAGTATCAACACCTTTAGGTGTCAATAAGTACAAATAACCTAGCTTATTATCTGATCTTTTAAAGTTATTTACCTTGAGTAAACCCTTCTCTAAAAGAGCTTTAATTAGGTAATTAATTTTTCCAAGACTTAATCCCATATCCTCAGCAATTTGACGTTGGGTAAGTTTGGGGTTTTCTTCTAAACGCCGAAGAATTTCTAATTCAGCTTCAGAGTGAATTTTTTCTTTTTTCAATGGCTACCGCAATGAATTGATTAAATGATTCATAAGATATTAAATTTGTTTTATGTGTTCAATAAATGAACATGTATATGATAGCTAATGTTCAACTTTTGTACACATAAATTTAAACGAAATTATTTAAAACTTGAAATTCTTTATTACTTCTTTCTTACCCAAATCTGATTCGTCAATTTCGGCAAGGACAGTTGTACTTAATAGTTTCAATAAAAGAGTGACTCTATCTTTTGACTTTTTTGATAAGAATATTGCTTCTATTCCTGCAAAACGGCCGCTCTCTATTGATACATTATCTCCTTTTTGAAAATCGACTATTGAAAAATCTTCTTTATAAACTCCTGTGGCATCTAGTCTATGTTGCATGGCTTCAATGATTTCAAAGGGGATAGAAGTAAATTCATCCGAAAACATTACTAGATTACTCACCCCGTAACTAGACTTTATAAGAGGCCAGTTTCCTAATGAAGGGTTGATCTCTACAAAGAGATATCTAGGGAAAACAGGGACAGGTGATACGAATTTACTATTTTTATTGGAAGGCAATATCAAAGGTAAGAATGTTTTAAAACCCTGCTTCTTTAAATTCTCATTAGCCCTCTTTTCCTCGTTTGCTTTCGTATAAACGAGAACCCAAATACAGTTTGTATTTTTTTTCTTTGATTTCATATTTAAGAAAAGTTTGAATGTATGGTGCCCGGGGCCGGACTCGAACCGGCACGAAGTTTCCTTCGAGGGATTTTAAGTCCCTTGTGTCTACCAATTCCACC
>MDTD01015247.1_pt1 | contig 17348 bp, 11 predicted proteins | sample 811221 | NCBI WGS metagenome assembly MDTD01 (sample SAMN05326646, study PRJNA326480) | marine metagenome | isolation source: seawater | place: Pacific Ocean: South West | collected 2011 | reverse complement strand
GTATATTGGGCCATCCTGATTCTGATACCGGTGCTGATTGCTTTCTCAGCAGTGCCGGCATCGGGGCAGGACGGCGGCCAGAAACTGCCTTCCGAATTCAGGATCCGGATATTTCCCATCCCGGGATCCGTGGTAGAAAGCCCCATGCATATTTCATTTCACGGCAGTTCGGATACGGTGCCCGCGCCTTCAGATATTTCCGAGTCCGAGACCACCCCCCTCACACCTTCTGCAAAAGACAGTGATGCCGTCTCTCTTGAAATCCAGGCGGATATGGAAGACAAGGAAGGCGCCGTCCTCTTTGTCTTACCCCTCTGATTCGTTTCCTTTCAGGGCCCGTTTTCTCTCGGGGCCTAATCTTGTCAGGGTATTTTGATTTCCGGAAAACTCAACCGATGGACAAAGCTTGCGTGAAATTCCGGGTCAGAGGCCAGATCCACGATGGTGATTTGGGATACCATCTGCTCGGCTTTTTTGCGAAACGACGCATCGCAAAGAGCCATCACGGCACCGGCTCCTGCCGCATTTCCGGCCATTTCAATGCCGTTCACAGAATCCGTAGGTATCATTCCAAGGGTTTTCATATCGGATTTGTCCAGAAAGGTGCCGAAGGCACCGGCGACTATTATTTTTTCCGGCCGCTGGAACCCGGCTTTTTTAAGCAGAAAATCGATGCCTGTTATGAGCGCCCCCTTGCCCAGTTGCACCGAACGGATATCCTTCTGGCTGATGTAAACGGGCATCTGTGTCCCCTCAGGTGTTTCGGGCACGATATCGTAACGGTATTGGCCGTTTTCGTTCTTTGTCAGGGCCGGGGATGCGGAATCTATATTGAATCCGCCGGAAGGCAGGATGACCTGGTGACGGCAGAACTGAGCCACAGCGGACACCACGCCTGAACCGCACAGACCTGTGGCAGGCCGGGGGGTTTTATTGTTTTTTTGAATGCATTCATATTCCGGAAGGGCATCCCTGCCCGCAAGGGTGACCCGGTTGATGGCCCCGGGAACGGCCTGCATGCCGCAGGAGAGGCTGGCCCCCTCAAAGGCCGGACCGGTGGCGCAGGAGGTGGCAAAATAGCCGTCTTCGGATCTGAGCATCAGTTCACCGTTGGTGCCCAGATCAATGAGAAGGGTGCCCGGTGCCTGATTCTCAAAATCCGAGGCCAGGGCTGCGGCCAGGATATCGCCGCCGATAAACCCGGATATCTGGGGCAGGGTATGGATGTCAAATTCCCCGATGGTAAATCCTAACCTGCGGGCCGGTGTTCTTCTGGGGGAGTGAAAGGCCGGTTGATAGGGGGAACAGCCGATGGGGGCCGGATCAACCCCCAACAGGATGTGGATCATGGTGGGATTGCCCACCACCACCATATTATCGATGGCGTTGCCTTCAAGTGATGCTGATTTGAGTACTTCCTTTATTCCCTGTTCCATGGCATTGACCACAAGGCCCTGGAGGCGGGGCAGGTTTTCCTTTGATTGGCCGATGGCGCCGATGCGGCTCATGACATCGTCACCGTACAGGGCCTGGGGGTTTTTGACACTCACAGAGGTAACCACCTTGCCCCTGGCGGTATTGCAAAGATACACCGCCACGGTTGTCGTGCCCAGGTCCACCGCAATGCCGTATTGATCCGGGCCGGACACCTGGGCGAATTTATCACTGAAAACCTTGGGGAAATTGACACTGGCTTTGCCGATGGTATGGGTGGAAAAAAGGGTGGATTCAGGAATCTCAATGTCCATGTCTTCGGTCACCCGGGCTTCGCAGGCAAGAATACTCTTGCGTTGGCCCCCTTCCATAATCTGTTCCACCCGGCATTTGCCGCATTTCCCCTTGCCGCCGCAGTCCGAGCGCAATACCAGGTTTTCGGCGGTGAGTGTGTCCATAAGGGAGTGCCCGGCGGGCGCTGTAATCTGCCTGCCGTGGGGAAGTAGTCGAATGGTGTGGGATGGTATGGTCATTTGTCTCTCTTAGTCGGTTTGTCTCATTTGGCAGTCTTTGCGCTTGGCGCAGATCCGGCAGGTGCTTCCCACGGTGGGGGCGTCAAATTCCGGGCCGATACCGATGAGGCAGGAAATGGTTTTAAAAGGGGTGAACACGGCGGCTTCAGATACGGTTACCCCGATGTCGGAGATGGGCAGCAGGCCGGCCAGATCTGCCTGCCCGGAAAGCTCCCACCCGTGGACGGAGCCGGGGCTTAAAAAGGGACTCACCCCCCATCCGGCAGCGGCGGCTGTTCTTTCTGCCACTAATTTAACAAGGGTTTCCACTTTGCTCAAGACGAGAAGCCCTAAGGTGTCCAGAAAATGGGACCCCAGAAAGTCACCTGTGCAACTGGCCGCGGCAGCCGCCTTGTCCAGTTCCGGCCCGGCCGTGTATACCGCTGCCAGAACTTTGGATGCCTTGGATATAAACCTGCCGGAATGTCCTAGGTCTACGTTTAATCGGTGTCGGGTTAAAGGGGCGATTATGGTGCCTGTTTTCCCGGAATCACAGGCCGAATAATCAAACCATTGATATGCCATGGCCGGCTGCCAGGTCCCGTTGGCTTGATCAAAGGTGGCTTGGGCCGCATCCAAAATGGCAGGTTTGGATGAAGACATCTGGATTTTTTCCACCAGTTCGGAAAAGTTGACCGCGACTGAAAGTGAGGTTCTTACCACAGGATGATTGTCTGGGCCGGTGTTGGAAACAGGTGATGTCGTGTTCATATGCTTGTCTTATCCTTATTGGCCAATGTTCGATGCCCCCTCAGGTTCTCCTCCGGCACAACGGGTAATAAAATGGGCTGAAACAGGTGGGTTGTCAAGAGAATGTCCTGATCGTGAGAATTTATTATCCCCCCGGCCGGAATAGCCAACGTCAGTTGCTTTCAACAAGGGCGTGTTGTCCTTTGAAAACCTTAGAAATTTAGAGGGTTGACTAAATCCGGCGATTGTCTTCATCTTCCTTCTGATGTATGTTAGGGTGATTCTGCTGGCGATTTTCGTTGATTCGCAGTGAGGGGCGCCCGTTAGAAACGGCTATCAATCAAAGGTTGAAGGTTAAATATCACAGAGGAGACGCATATGGCCTGGCTGGTTCCATCCGTTATCGCCACCCTGATCGGAACGGCCATTCTTGCGTTCTGCTACTACTATATTTATCTGGAAGACAAAAAAAGATATCTGAAAATATGGGCCGTCTCCTGGCTGATATACATGACACGCTACCTTTTCTTGCTGGGGTTCCTGACCTGGGAAAAGAGCCCATACCTTCTTATCGGGAATCAGACGGCCTGTCTGGTCAGCGGGGTGTTGCTTCTGTACGGCTCCTGTCTCTTTGTGGGCAAAAAATTTCCCCGTGTATTTATCTATATCGCTGTCGTGGGTGTCCTGTGGATTTTTATCAGTATTTTGAACCGGTTTTCGTTTCTGGTCATGTCTTTGCCTACGTTCAGCTTTCTTGCCGTGATTTATATCTGGACCGGATACGTATTTTGCAAGACGTCAAAATCAAGTGAAAAAGAGGCGGTCATCGTTGGCGTGGCCTTTATTTTATGGGGGATACACAAGGCGGATTATCCCTTCTTAAGGCCTTTGGTATGGTTTGCGCCCTGGGGGTATATGATCGGGGCCATGCTTGAGTTTATTTCTGCCCTGGGGCTATTGGTCCTTTACTTTAGAAAGACGAAAAATGAACTGGCGATGAGCCGTTCCCGGCTGGTGGACGCCCAACGTATCGCAACCCTTGGAGACTGGACATGGGATTTAAAGCACAAGGTTTTAAGTTGGTCCGATGAAACGTTCCGGATTTTCGGACGGACGCCTTCCGCGTTTACCCCCACGCTAAATGAATTTGAGTCCGCTATTCATCCGGATGATCATAGCACCTATGCCGCCTGCCGGGATGAGGCATTGTCACAGAATCTGGATGTGGAGACCGAACTGCGGATCATTCGTCCGGACGATAGCATCCGTCATGTGCATATCATTTTTTCAGTCATCAAAGATGCCGCTGACAGGCCGGTTGAACTGTCTGGAACTGTGCAGGATATCACTGAGCGCAAAAGGGCGGAGACAAAGCTCAAAGAAATGTCTAATTTGCTTTTAAGTGTTACTGAAGGCACCACGGATGCGATTTTTGTCAAAGACCTGGAAGGCAAGTATATCCTGGCCAACACCGCCACCTGCAAGGCAATGGGAAAGAGCCATGCCGATGTAATCGGACAAACAGATCGGGATTTATTTTCAGAAGAAACAAGCCGGGTTATCGACAAAGTGGATGCCGAGGTGATCCGCAGCGGAAAGCCTGTGCTTGCCGAAGAAAACCTGATCACAGCAGAGGGGGATACGGTCTGGCTGGCAAACAAGAGTCCGTTTAAGGATAAGGACGGCAGAACCATAGGACTGATCGGTATTTCACGCAATATTACCGAGTTCAAGCAGATGGCCCGGGAAAAGAAAATCCTTGAGGACCGTCTGATTCAGGCCCAGAAAATTGAGGCCATCGGCACCCTGGCCGGAGGTATTGCCCACGATTTCAATAATATCCTCTATCCCATTGTGGGCATGTCCGAGCTGCTGATGGAGGACTTACCCAAAGGCAGTCAAGAGCATGAAAATGCGGCTGAGATATTAAAAGCCGGCAAAAGGGGCAGTAAACTTGTCAGGCAGATTCTTGCCTTGGGCCGCCGGAATACAGAGCAGCAAAAGTTGCCTTTAAAGCTTCAGATCATTTTAAAGGAAGTGATGAAACTGATACGGGCAACCATTCCGTCCAATATCGACATCAGGGAGGATATCTCTGCTGGCTGCGGAGAAATAATGGCCGATGCCACACAGATGCACCAGATTTTAATGAACATCCTCACCAATGCGTTTCATGCCGTGGAAGATGGCGGCGGGCTCATCCGTGTGGGACTACATGAGGTCCATATCGATGCCGGCGAACTCGTGGACAGCGCACTTCCTCAAGGGGTATACGCACGCCTTTCCATAGAAGACACGGGACACGGGATGGCGCCTGACATCATGGATAAGATTTTTGAGCCCTATTTTACCACCAAGGAGAAGGAAAAAGGATCCGGCCTTGGGTTGGCTGTGGCATACGGTATTGTTAAAGAACATAATGGGGAGATAAAAGTATATAGTGAACCGGGCAGCGGGTCCACCTTTCATATATATCTGCCCGTTATCCGGGAACACGCTGCAACACCAGGCAAGCCTGCGGAAAAACGTCTTCAAAAGGGTCATGAACATATTCTTGTGGTGGACGATGAGGAACCCATCGTCAAGATGACAACGGCTGTACTCAAACGGCTTGGATACCAAGTCACTTCATTCTGCTCAAGCCCGGAAGCCTTCACGGCGTTCAAAAATGATCCGCAGGCCTTTGACCTTGTCCTGACGGATATGACCATGCCCCAGATGACGGGAAACGAACTGGCACGGAAAATAAAGGAAATCAGGCAGGATGTCCCTGTAATTATCTGCACCGGATTCAGTAAAGATATGAACCGGAAGAAGGCCGAGCAGACAGGCATTGACGGGTTTCTCATGAAACCTGTGATTAAATCGCAGGTGGGGCAATTGATTCGTCAGATGCTTGATGCAAAACCTTGAAAACCGCCTTCACATTTTTTTGAATGGGTATGCCGGAAAGATTTATTATTCCCCGGGCGCCGGCAGCAACCGCTGAACGACCTCCTCAAGAAATATAAAGAAAAGCGTTCTGGATTTTTCATAGGGGGCAAGATGCATGGGCTGGGGCGTTGACGACAGCCAGAATATCCTGTCACATTGATCAACCAGGCCGGTATTGTACTCCTCGGCGATAATGACCACCGTTGCGCCTTTTTCTCTGGCCGAATCGTAGACATTCCGGAAGGATTGAAAGCGGCCGGTCTCCGTGATAATCAGCAAGAGGGTGGCGTCATCCGCCATATTTTTCAAGGTGACCTCATCCGATACCGCCATGGCGGTTTTATCCGAACAGTTACGGAGCCGGTACTCAAAATACTGGGCACACAGAAGGGAGGGGCCGTATCCGAACAGGGCAATTTTTGGGTGGCGGTCAATCAATGCCAGCAGTTCATCAATCATGGCAGTGTCAAAGGTGTCAATAAACGATTTGACCCGGTTGAGTTCATCCGACTGTGTTTCCGGCGTCATCTGCTTTCCGTATAAAAAATCAAGATATTGCCGGTAATTGTTGAAGCCCAGCTTTTTAACGAACTTGGATATTTTAGATACCGAGCAGTTGCAAAATGCGGCGGCCTGGTTGATCCGGATGGTGGGCATGGTCCTGCTGTACTGGCGCATCTGTTCGTGGATATGCTTTTCCAAAGGGTTCAGGGTATTAAAATCAATAGTAATCATACGCGTTCTATGTCCGCCTTGTAATAAGTGATGATAATTGCTTACAGGATACGCTGAAAACCAATAAAAGCAATGGAAAATTTTCCATTTTCTGTGTGATATGTGTAAAATTATGGAAATATTTCCTTTTTCATTGACTATCGGCCGGTGCGCCTTTAGAATCCGATACAGTCACGAAACAAAAATTAAGACACCGGAGGCCCCCATTGGATACACATAAAATGATAGACCGTTTAAAAGAGATACTGACCCCTTCCCAGGTCAATACCGACCCTGAAGACCTTTACGATGCGTCGGCAGACCGGTACAAAAAGTATGCAAAGGTACGGCGGGTGCTGGATGTGCCCCTGCCCGCCGCCATCGTGTATCCCACATCTGCCAGGGAAGTCAGCAAGGTGCTGGCCTTTTGTAACGACGCAGGATTAAATGTCATTCCACGGGCCGGCAAGACCGCCACCGAAGGAGGACTGGAGAACTGGAAGGACAATACCATTGTTATCGATACCCTGCACTTGAACAAGATTTTAAAGATCGATACCTACAATATGCAGGCCACCGTACAGGCCGGTGTGCCGCTGCAGCAACTGGAAGATGAGCTCAGAAAGGAAGGGTTCACCGCAGGCCACTCCCCCCAGTCCAAGCCCGTTGCCAAATTCGGCGGCCTTGTGGCCACCCGGAGTATCGGTCAGTTTTCCACCCTTTACGGGGGTATTGAGGATATGGTGGTGGGACTGGAATGTGTTTTTCCCGACGGCCATATTTCCCGGATAAAAAATGTAGCCAGAAGATCCGGTGGTCCGGATATCCGTCATATTGTCATCGGCAATGAAGGGGCCCTTTGTTACATCACCGAAGTCACGGTGAAGATTTTCAGGTTTTACCCTGAAAACAACCGGTTTTTCGGCTACCTGATCAAGGATATGGAAACGGGTATCAAGGCCCTGCGTGAGGTGATGGTGAACGGTTTCCGCCCGTCCGTTGCCCGTGCCTATTCCGAAGAGGATGCGGCCCAGCACTTCTACCATTTCCACAAAAACAAATGTGTGCTCCTGTTCATGGCTGAAGGGCCTGAAGGGATTGTACAGGCCACGGGCCAGGCCATTGAGGCGGCGGTGGAAAAATTCAAGGACGGTATCATTGAGCAGGTTGACTCCCGGCTGATCGAAGACTGGTTCAACAATCTGAACTGGTCCCAGAAAGACATAGATGATGAGATGGAAGGGATGAGAGAGAACGACTCCCACGCCGGTTTCACCACGGAAATCTCCGCAGACTGGGAAACCATCCCCAAGATTTACAACAACGTGATGCAGCGGATCAAAGCGGAGTTTCCCCGGGCCCATGACCTGACCATGCTGGGCGGCCATTCCTCCCACAGCTATATCAACGGCACCAATATGTACTTTGTCTACAACTACCATATTCATTGTGCCCCGGAAGATGAGATGCGGGTGTACCACCATCCCCTGCAGAGAATCATCGTTGAAGAGACCCTGAAACTTGGCGGCTCCATGTGCCATCACCACGGCATCGGAAAATTTCGAAACGAGTGGACCAAAGACGAGCACGGTTCTGCCTATTACATGCTTGAAAAACTCAAAGAGTCATTTGATCCCAACGGTATCATGAACTTTGGAACCATCTTCCCCCAGGATGAAGGGAAAAAATACCAGCAATAGGCATGAACATTCTGTGTGCGGTTAAATTTGTTCCCGATGTGGACAGCGTTGCCATTGATGTTGAGAATCTGGCAGGCACATCCTCCCGGAGGATACTGAACCCGGATGACGCCTGTGCCCTGGCCTTTGCCTTACAGGTGAAGGCCGGGCATCCGGGATGCAACATCGAAGTGGTGAGCCTGGGACCGCTGTCCGTCCGTCCCCATATGGAAGACCTGTTAAGGCTTGCCGTGGACCGGGGGACCCTGATTTGCGATCCGTTGCCGGACGGCTGCAGTGGTGTGACCAGCCGGGTGCTGGCAACGTATATTGCCCAGCGCCCCTATGACTGCATATTGACCGGCAGCCATTCCCTGGACGGGGGCTCTGCCCGGGTCCCGGTGGAGATTGCGGAAATCCTCGGCCTGGACCAGATGCTTGGCATCATAGGGATTGATCCGGATCAGTTTGCCCCCCAACGGTTTAACAGCGGGCCTGCGGTTGTCGAAGTGGCGCAAGAGGGTGGGATCGCCACCTATGAGATGGCCATGCCATGCGTATTTAGCCTGACCCGGGACAGCGGCTACAAGCTGCCTTATGTGAAACTGACCGATATGCGGCGGGATGTGTCGGATGGTCTGACCGTCATTGACTGCAAAACGCTTGGATTATCTGACGGTGACCTGAAAGGCGCACCCCTTTATACTGAGGCGGTAACCTGGTATCCCCAAACCTTTGCTGAAAAGGAAAAAAAGATCGTTCAAACGGACGAGGCAGGCATTGATTATGTGTTTGATGTTTTAAAGGCCGAAGGGTTCCTTTCACGATGAAACGCACCTGTATTTTTCAGGATACCGACCGCCCGGGCAGTACTCCGGATTTGCTGGGGGCAGCAAAGAAGCTTCACGGTGACAGGAGGGCAGAGTCCCATGTGGTCATTATCAATGGATCCATAGATGAGCATTTGGGTGTGTTTAATCATATTCACCGGGTGGCAGATGGCCTGGTGGCCGAATATGATCCTAAAGGACTCACGCAGATTCTGGAAAACCTGCAGAAGGACTACGGATTTGACTATATCTTGATCCCTGATACCAATCTGGGCAAAATGATTGCCCCGCGGCTGGCCCAACGTCTTGAAGCAGGCCTGGTCTCAGGCGTGACGGATATAAAACGCCGGGGTGAGGATATCGAAATCCGAAGGCCCGCCTTTTCCGGAAAAATTCTTGAGGGGATAAAAATTACGGGATCAGGGCCTGTGGTCCTGGGACTGCGGCCCAATGCCTTTGATTATACATCAACGGGCAGGCTGAAGACCACCGTGTCCGAGTATACAACGGCTGTGACCACCCGGAGTGCCGTCAAACGTCTCCGTGTGGCGGGCAGCAATGGCGATATCCAAACAGGTGGGAACAAGCCCCGTGATATTCGGGACAGTGAGGTCATCATCGCAGGTGGCGGCGGGGCGAAAGACCATTTTACCGCACTTAACAAATTGGCCGAAGCATTGGGGGGAACGGTGGCTGCCAGCAGGAAACTGGTGGATCAGGGGATCGCCCCGCGCGCCATACAGGTGGGCCAGTCCGGGAAAACGGTGTCTCCCCGGTTGTACATGGCCATAGGGATCCACGGAAGCATGCAGCATCTGGCGGGCCTGCGGCAGGTGGACACCCTTATTTCGGTCAATAAAACCGCCCATGCCCCCATCTGCAGCCTGTCGGACATCGTTGTGCAGGGGGATGCCGGGGAATTCATCCGAAGACTTATGGAAAAAATTGTGAATGACAGATCTGGACGTAAAGGAAGCTGATATGAAGGTAACGGATTTTAACATGGATTTCTTTTCCCTGAAGGGGAAAAATGCCATTGTCACCGGCGGCAACAGCGGTCTGGGACAGGCCTTTTCCGTAGCCCTGGCCAAAGGGGGGGCAAACGTCATGGCACCGAGCATCATGGATGATGACGGTGAAACCCGCAAATTTGTGGAAGACTGCGGTGTTGCGTACCGCTATACATATGCCGACATCACGGCGGATGGCGAATGCAAACGCGTGGTGGACGACTGTGTGGCTGCCTTTGGCAGCATCGATATCCTGGTGAACTGTGCCGGCATCTGCATCAATGTGGAAGACGTTACGAAATTTACACGGAAAGAGTGGGACAAGATGGTCTCCGTGAATCTGACAGCCGCCTTTGAGATGACCCATGAGGCCTGCAAACATATGATTGCGCAAAAATCCGGCAAAGTGGTGAATATCGCCTCCCTGTATTCCTTTCTGGGCGGGCAGTGGTCCCCGGCTTATGCTGCCACCAAACACGGGATCGTCGGCCTGACCAAGTCCATGTGCGACGAACTGGCGCAGTTCAATATCCAGGTTAATGCCATTGCCCCGGGGTATTTTGCCACCGAGCTGACGGAAAAAACCAGAAAAGACGAAAAACAAAACGCCCGGATTATCTCTCATATCCCCGCCAACCGCTGGGGATGGACTGCGGATCTCATGGGAGCCTGCGTTTATCTGTGCAGCGATGCCTCAAACTATGTCAACGGGACGGTGTTGACGGTGGACGGCGGATATTTGATGCGGTAAAGGATCTGACATGGAAAAATATATCATCGCAATTGACGGTGGCACCCAGAGTACAAAGCTTTCCATTTTCAATACAAATGGTGTCGAAATCTGCTCCGAATCGGTACCGCTTCACCCCATTCACTTTTACGGGAACGGCCGGGCCGAACATCCCGGAGATGACCTCTGGGACAGCCTTAAGGCAGCCTGCCGGGGCCTGTTTCAAAAGTTTACGGGAGATCGGGACCGGATCATCGGTGTGGGGCTGGGCTCCATCCGTTGCTGTAGGGCCCTGATCGGGACAGACGGGGAGCTGGTTTCGCCGGTACAAAGCTGGATGGACCTTCGTCTGGCAAGCCCTTACGTACACGAGGACGATGCGGTCCGATACGTGACCACGACCACAGGCTATCTCACCCACCGTCTTACAGGAGAAACAAAGGACACCCGGAGCAACTACGTGGGGCCCTGGCCCATTGATCCTGAAACACTTGACTGGTATGGGGACGGTGAGCCGTTCGATGCATTCACCACACCCCGTACGATGCTTTTCGATCTGGTGGACCCGGCCACCGTGCTGGGAGAGATTACGGAAAAGGCCGGCCGCACCACGGGGATCCCCGCAGGTATCCCCGTCGTCTCAACGGCAAATGATAAAGCTGTGGAGGGACTGGGGGCAGGCCTCACGGACGACGGCACCGTCCTGGTTTCTCTGGGCACCTATATCACCTCCATGATGGCCGGCACCAAAGAAGGGTTTGACACCCTCAACTATTGGAGCAATCCCGGGGCCGTACCCGGGGAATACCTCTATGAGAGCAGCGGGATCCGGCGGGGCATGGCCACGGTCACCTGGGTGAAGGAACTTTTGGGGTCTGACATTATAGAAGAGGCAAAACAAAAAAAAGTATCCCCGGAGGCCTTGCTGAACGCAATGGCGGCCGAGGTGCCCCCGGGATGTGACGGCCTTTACACCATACTCAACTGGTTGCCCCGGCCCACCCACCTCCATGAACGGGGGATGATGATCGGCTTTAACAGCACCCACAAAGGGCCGCACATGTTCCGGTCGGTGCTGGAGGGCATCGCGCTTACCATGGTAAACCACGCCCGGGCCATGTGTGACGAAATGGGACGCCCGCTGACCAACCTTGTGGTGAGCGGCGGCGGGTCAAACGGAGACCTGTTCATGCAGATCTTTGCCGATGTTTTCGGGGTACCGGCCCACAGAAACGAAGTAAACGGCTCCGCCAGCATGGGAGCGGCCATCTGTACGGCCCTTGCCCTGGGGGTATACAAAGACAGGCAGACGGCCATCGACAATATGGTGCGCCGCCGGGATACCTTTGTGCCAATCGATGAAAACGTGGATCTTTACGACAAGATCAACCGGGAGGTTTATCAGCGGATTGCACCGGCCACCGACGATCTTTTGATGCGGTCCCATAAAATTTTCAACCGGGAGTAATCCTGAACGCTTGGCGAATTTTTACCTGTCGGGCGTGTGGCTAATTCTCCCGGTATGCCACAGGATGCGGCATACCGGGAGGAGGGAAACTTACCTTTGTGCCGTTATCGACGTGCATGAATGGGCACGAAATCAAACGCGGTGTTTCCGGTATAGACCTGCCTGGGGCGGCAGATCTTCCACTTGGGATCGTCCATGCTTTCCTTCCACTGGGCGATCCAGCCGGGCAGGCGGCCGATGGCGAACATCACCGTGAACATGTTGGTGGGGATGCCGATGGCCCGCAGCACGATGCCGCTGTAAAAGTCAATGTTGGGATAGAGGTTGTGGTCAACAAAGTAGGGATCCTTGGTGGCCACTTCTTCAAGTTCCTTGGCAATATCCAGCAGGGGATCTTTGATGTTCATGGATTCCAGTAATTCGTCACACATCTTTTTCATGATTTTGGCCCGGGGGTCGTAGGTCTTGTAAACCCTGTGGCCGAATCCCATCATGCGGAAAGGGTCTTTTTTGTCTTTGGCCTTTTCAATGTACTTATTGAAATTCCCACCATCCTCCTGGATTTCCGTAAGCATCTCGATCACGGCCTGGTTGGCACCGCCGTGCAACGGTCCCCACAGGGCGGAGATACCGGACGAAATCGCAGCGTATAGGTTGACCCTGGCGCTGCCCACCACACGGACCGCAGAGGTGGAGCAGTTCTGTTCGTGATCGGCATGGAGTATCCAGAACACCCGAAGGGCATTCACGGCGGCCCGGTTGATCTCGTAGGGTTTCACCGGGGTTTCAAACATCATGTTCAAAAAGTTTTCGCAGTAGGTCAGGTCCGGCCGGGGCAGAACCAGTTCGTGGCCCCGGGAAATCTTGTAGGACATGGCTGCCATGGTCCTGACTTTGGCCAGCAGCCGTGTCATGGTCAGGGTGATCTCTTCCTTTTCGCTCTCGTTTTCCAGGATGGGATAAAAACTTCTCATGGCGTTCACCATGGAGGAGAGAATTCCCATGGGATGGGAGGCCCTTGGAAAGTTCTGGTAAAAGGCCTTCATGTCCGTATGGACCAGGCTGTTGTCATTGAGCATGATGGAAAACTGGGTCAGCTCGTCCCGGTTGGGCAGCCGGCCGTGGATGAGCAGATAGGCGGTCTCTTTGAAGGTGGCGTTTTCCGCCAGCTGTTCCACCGGAATGCCCCGGTATCTTAAAATGCCTTTTTCTCCATCCATAAAGGTGATCGCGCTGGTGCAACTGCCGGTATTGGCATACCCCGGGTCCAGGGTGATAAATCCGGTCTCGGATCTTAGGTTGGTGATATCGATTGCCTTCTCTCCCTCGGTGCCGATAACGACGGGGAGCTTTATCTCGCTTCCATTGTATGTCAGCGTCACAAATTCTTCCATAGTCTTCTCCTTTCGAAAATACCCGGGCAGTGTAGGCCTGTCAAAACGCTTTTGTCAATACTAATGTCTGCTATTTTTCACAGATTTGTAATTTCATTAATTATACAATACTAATTTTCATTAAACATAAGAATGTGCTTCAAAGCGCGGCCTCGGGCGGTGTTCTGCCGGGGGATCATGCGGTGTATCGGCTGATTGACATTTCCAAAACCAGGGGGTAAAACCTGGGTATATTCTTGCCTCATTCATACTACGATCAGGAGACCGCCATGCATCCAGCCGTGAAAAAAATTCTGTGGATTTTTGTTTTGGCCTGTCCGCTATGGGGTGTTTCGGCACCGGTGACAGCCCGGAATCCGTCTGGTCCGGATGGTGACGCCACACGGATACAAGCCCTGAAGAGTGATGCCAGGGGGCCGTTTCAGTCAATCCAATGGTATTGTCCGGATGGAAAAATCCTGCCGGCCAAAGAACGGTGTGCGTCTCCCGGGGGGCGCCAGCACGGCCGGCTCAAGGATTGGGTGGCGGATCTGGCGCGTAAGCGGCACATTTTTTTGAACGTTGTCCTTTCCGGGGCGGATCCTTTTGCCGTCTGGGATGAGAAAACCTTTCAGTCCCGGCTGAAGCAATACGCCTTGGTGCAGTATCTGATCCAGGCGGACCAGGGATGGATCTACCGGCAGGCCCGGTATTACCGGGGAGCGGTACAGGCGGAAGATGAAAGCGCCTGGGGCAAATCATTTCTGGACTGGCTGCTGGGGGATACAGAGCGCCTGAAGACAAGCTTTTTCCAAGTCCGTGAGGCCTGCCGGACCATTCCGCATTCCAACGGGAACCAAAACAGGCTTCAGACCATCAGGGCCTTATCAAAGAATATATCCGACCAGATGTCTGCGTTTACCCCGATACGTATTAAGATCCACGGCCAGCCGGGACCCGACGATCTTGCGGCGGTCAGGGTATTTTGGGATAAACACGGCACCGTGATGGATGCAGACCGGGCCGGACAGTTCCGCACTCTGGTTGAGAATCTCGAGGCGGAATACGCCCTGTCACATTCCCGGCGCCTGGCAAAACTGATTGACGGGACGAAGGATAAAAAGCTGGTTCAGGGGTTGACGGCGATCACGGCATTGCTTCACACGGATGACACCGGCCGCATTATTTGGGCCGGGGAAGGTGAAAACCCGTTCGGCCGCATGGCAAGTCTTCTTTTAGATATCCGCGGTTGGATGACCGAATCCATTGCAGTAAACCGCCTTTCTCTCATGGATGCCTCGCTTGAACTGGAGACGATCATGCTGTCCGCCATCCGGGGCTGGCAGCCTGAAACCCTCGGAGAATTGATGGAGAAGTGCCGTGTCCTGGTCACGGCCGCCACGGGGGCAGGCTACCTGGAGTTATGGGAGCGCGACGCCTTTGAACTGTCCGGTCTGCCCCAGGGCCAGGATCGGCTGAACTTCAGGGAGATTCGTCTCAGGTCGGAACAGATGCGGCGGGTGGTGGATTGGGGCGTCGGTATGATCCGTTCATACTACCAACCGGAGATTGATACATTTTCCAGGTTTGAACCCCTGGTCCACGGTGCGGTGGATGACCGCATCCGTTCGTCCGTCCTGTTGAGCCTGGGGGACGCCGCCGGCCGGCTGACCGAAGTGTTGACTGCCGAAACCGGATGGACCCACCGGCTGCCCGACGGAATAAAACCCCACGGTGTTCGCGGACTCAATTCAGGGTTGGCCTACGGACCACTGGAAGTGGTGGATGATCCGTCCGGTCCGGCAGTCACGGATGCCAAAACCATATACGCCTTTACAACGGTGCCTGCCGAACTCAAACCCGTTGCCGGCATCCTGGCGGTCTCCGAGGGCAACCTGGTTTCCCATGTCCAGCTTCTGGCAAGAAACCTGGGGATCCCCAATGCAGCGGTGACCCCGGATACCCTGGCGGCACTCAGGGAGTATTCAGGCCGCCCGTTCTTCTTTGCCGTGTCCGCAAAAGGCGGCGTGGTCTTGAAACCGGATGGTGTGCTTTCCCCGCAGGAGAGGGATCTTGTCCGAAACCGGCGGCGGCAGCCTGAACGGTTCAGCGTGCCGGTGGAAAAGATCGATTTGTCCAGAACGGCGCCGGTGACCCTGAGCCGGTTACGGGCCACGGATTCAGGCCGGCTCTGCGGTCCGAAAGCAGCCAACCTGGGGGAGTTGAAGTACCTTTTTCCCGCATATGTGGGAGAGGGCATCGTACTGCCTTTCGGATTGTTCAGAGAACACATGGAACAGCCCATGCCGGGGCAAAACAGCTCTTACTGGGATTTCCTTGTCCGGTCCCTGGCCGTACCCGGGGAGAATGAGGCCGAACGGCTGAAAGCCCTTTCGCAACTGAGGGATGCCATCAGGAAGATGCCGCTATTGCCCGGGTTTGAATCCGGGCTGGATGAGCTGTTCCGGACTGAATTGGGAGGCATGATGGGAACAGTGCCGGTGTTTATCCGCAGTGATACCAATATGGAAGATATCAGTGAATTTACCGGTGCCGGGCTCAACCTTACCGTGTTCAACGTCCGGGACAGGAAGGCCCTGCTACAGGGCATCCGCGATGTCTGGGCATCTCCCTACAGCGAGCGAAGCTACCTGTGGCGGCAGAAGTACCTGAGCAATCCGGAGAACGTTTACCCCTCGGTGTTGCTGCTGCCCACGGTGAATGTGGAAAGATCGGGTGTGGTGATCACCCACGGCATTGCCTCGGATCAGCCCGAAGATATAACCGCAGCGTTCAGCCTGGGGGCGGGCGGTGCCGTGGAAGGCCAGACGTCGGAGACCTATCTGATGCGCGCCGGCGGCCGCGACCTGCTCCTGACGCCGTCCCGGGAAAGGTGGCATATCCGCCTGCCTCCCGAGGGTGGGTCGGCAAAGGTCCGGTCGCTGCTGCACCGGCCGGTGCTATCCGGGGATGATCTTTTGAAAATACGTAATCTTGTGGCCGAGGTCCGGCGTATACTGCCGGGGACGCCAGGTATCGAAGGCCACGGCCCCTTTGACATTGAAATGGGATTTTTGGCAGATGAGATCCGGCTGTTCCAGGTCCGTCCGTTCATGGAGAACCGCCGGGCCGCGAGGATGAACTACCTGCAGGAAATGGACAGGCAGCACACGGCGCCTGAAACCCTTTCCCTGAACAGGAGGATTGACCCGTGACATTTCTAGGTATCAGGTCCGGCTGGTTGTGCTTTTATGTACTGCTGGCAGGCGTTGCTCTTTTGCCGTCAATGGGTTCCGCCTATCCCATCGACGGGTTTGACAGAACCGGCATCCGTCGCCTGGCATACGCCACTAGGGTCATGGTAGGCCAAATGCCGGGGGCTGAACTTCCGGCCGGAGCCATGCTGGAGACTGAGGCGATATCTCTGGCATTGGCGGACCGCCCTGTGGATCTTAAGGCACCGTCCCTGTTATCAGACTCCCGGTTTCAGGAGCATATTTCTTCTTTATTTCCCAACCGGGACCAAAGCTATTCCGTCGCCGTACTGGATATTACGGCGGGCCGAAGGATACGGCTTGCCCTCCACCAGGCTCACCGGAGGTTCCCGGTGGGAAGCATCGGGAAACTGGCGGTGGCGGCGGGGCTGTTCGCCGAGTTAAAGCGCCTTTACCCTGATGATGAGGCCCAGCGCCTTAGAATGCTCAAGCAACGGATTGTGGAAGCCGGATCCTGGATTGAAACCGATCATCACACCATTCCCGTGTTTGATCCGGAGACCCACGGCTTTACCATTCGCCAGGCCAGGCAGGGAGACCGGTTTTCCCTGTATGAATGGGCGGACCATATGATTTCCGCAAGTGCGAACTCCGCAGCCAGTACCCTGTGGAAGGAAATTGTGCTGATGCGCCACTTCG
>MDTD01168319.1_pt1 | contig 17349 bp, 12 predicted proteins | sample 811221 | NCBI WGS metagenome assembly MDTD01 (sample SAMN05326646, study PRJNA326480) | marine metagenome | isolation source: seawater | place: Pacific Ocean: South West | collected 2011 | reverse complement strand
TCGCTACTGGCTCTATCTGGAACAGGCGCTGCTGCAGGGTCAGGAGCTGGCTCAGCTTTTGCGTTTCGCCGACTGGTGATGATGGGGGAAACTCCTCTGGCTGATGGGAAAATGGGGTTGTAAAAAACGGTTGAGCTGTCTCACGGGGGTGGCCTGGATGTGGAACGTCAGCAGCTTGCGCGGGGCGGTGGATTGGAAGTAGCTCAACACGTCGGCATGGTGTTCGTACCAATCCTGCAGCCAGCGCCTTTTCAGTTGCCGTTGGTTTTGGATGCCGTCGCCCGCTAGGGCCCGTTGGTAGGCCGCGGCGAATTGCCCCTGATCGTGCTGCAGGCGGGAGCGCAGCCAATCGAAGGGATCGCGGGTGTTGAGGATGAACAGGGATTCGGGGTAGTCCCGATGCAGTTCACGGAAATAACGACAGCCTTCGATCAGTGGTGCGTGATCACTGTTGCTGCGGCCCCAGGGGGATCCGGGTATGCAGTTGAAGTCGGTGTAGGCCGTCCAGTGATCGATCCCCTCCAGCAGCGGCCGGCCTTCAGCGCGGTTGTGGTGCAGCGCCAAGGCAAGAGTGTTGGCCCGCCAGTGCACCGATGCGATGCCGTTAGCGGTGAAGTAGTCGTGAAAGGAGGTTGTGCCGCACTTGTTGAAGCCGATCAGGAAGATGCGGGGGTGTTCGGCGTTGCTCATGCTTCGTTCCAACGGTCGTCCTGCCACAGGGCCCGCTGATCGGGGTTGTTCAGCAGGTTGTGGGCCAGTTGCGGCAGGGCATGGTTTGCGATGTCCTCTAGCGGAAATGGATCCACTTCATTGAGGCGTCGAACGGTCATTACCGCCTCATGCAGTTCGCCCTGGCGGCGACGGGTCGCGGCATCGGGGTGTTTGCGGTAGCTCACGTGTTCTTCGTCGATGGCACGGATGCTCACCCCGGCCCTGGCCATGCGCAGATACACGTCATAGTCCTCCGCCAGGCTGAGGCTGGGCCGAAAGCCGCCCCCCGCTGCCTCCAAGGCCTGCCGTGTAAAGGCGGTGCCGGGGTTGGTGATGAAGTTCACCATTTCCAGCAAGGCTGCAGAGAAGGGTTGCAGCACGGGCTTGGGACGGCCTGCGGGTCTTGCTGAACTGAACAGCCGCAGGCGGGTGTAGATCAGTTGAGGCTTTTGGGCATCCAAAAGCTCTATGCATCGGGCTGCCCGGTGGGGATGGTTGAGATCGTCACTGTCGAGGGTGAGCAGGCGGGCACTGCGAGCCAGGGCGATGGCCTGGTTGCGAGCTGCGCTTACACCGCGTTGGCCATCAGCCAGGTGGACATAGCGCAGGCGGGCATCTCCGAAACCTTCCACAACGCTTTGCAGATCAGCGCAGTCGCTGTGGTCATCCACGACCACCGCTTCCCAGGTCTCACAACTCTGAGCGAGGCAGCTTGCCAAGGCTGCTTTCAATTCGTCCGGGCGGTTACGGGCTGGAATCAGAAAACTGACGTCTGGAATCCAGGGCATGGATGGTCTGTACTGCCCATGCATCATCCAATGCTTGCGGTGGGAATTGACCAGCGGCACCGCCGTAGTGCATGATCTTCTGGTCCTGGGGAATACACTCCAGACAGCCCTGCGGATGTAGCTCAGTGGTAGAGCATCTCCTTGCCAAGGAGAGGGTCGAGAGTTCGAATCTCTTCATCCGCTTGCTTCAGAATTTGGGTTAAGCACAGATAGCTGCTTTGTTCTATGAGTCGCGTTTTAAACTCAACTCATGAGTATTCCGCGTTTCCAGCCGTCGGCTCCCAATCCACAGGATTCAGCTGATACAGCGGTGGTTGAGGTCACAGCTAAACCCGAAGAGTTGTCGTTAACGCAAAAGGCTGGGGATGCAGCGAACCGTTGGATGGCCCGCAACCGTTCATTGGTTTTGCGGCAAACCCCCATCTGGGCCCAAAGTCTTGCGGGCTTGATGATTGGCCTAGGGGGAATTTTTTTGATTGGCGGCATTTTCTTCCGCATTGACGAGGTGGTCACCGTTCAGGGTCAGCTCAAATCAATCGGCGGGACTGTGGATGTTAAAACCCCTGCGGGTGGCCGTGTGGCTGAGGTTCTCTTCAAGGACGGTGAAGTTGTGGAGAAAGGCCAGAAGCTGCTGCGTTTCGATACACGCCAAGCTGCCAACCAGAAAAATACTTTGACCCGGCTGATTGCCTTGGAAGAGGATCAACTCCAAACGCAGTTGAAAACAGTTGATAGCCAAAAAAACAGCCTGGTTGGTCGCCAGCATGTGCTCGAAAAGCGGCTCAAAACCAAATCGATCATCCTTTCGGAGATGCAGGTGTTGGTGGAGCAAGGGGGCTTCCAGCGGCTGCAGTTCCTTGAACAGCAGGACCAATTCTTTGAACTGCAGAAACAGCTCGGAGAGATTCAGGAAGAGCAGAACAGAATTCAGCTGCAGGAGGATCAAATACGGTTGCAGAGTCGCAAGTCGATCAACCAGATGCGCAACCAGCTGCAAGAGGCTGAGTTGCAGTTGCAATACCAGAATGTGCTTGCTCCTGTTGCCGGGGTGGTCTTTGATCCCAAGGCTCGTCCAGAAGGTGTATTGCGTTCCGGTGAACGGATTCTCTCGATCGTTCCTCAACAGGGGCTGTACGCCGAGGTATTCGTTCCAAACAAAGATATTGGCTTTGTAAAAACGGGTCAGTCAGCAAAGATTCGGGTGGACGCCTTTCCATTCACCCGCTATGGCGAACTTCCTGCTGCTGTCAGCCAGATTGCTGCTGACGCTCTGGAACCGGACGCGAAACAAAATTTTTATCGTTTTCCAGTAAAGCTCAAGTTAGAACGTTCCACCTTGGAAAGTAGTGGTGTCTCAATCCCTTTGAAACCTGGTATGGCTGTGACTTCCAACCTCAAGCTTCGGGACAAACGGGTGATCAGTTTGTTGAGCGATCTTCTTGTTGATCAGACCGATAGTGTACGGAGCATTCGCCAGCAATGAGTGAGCTGATCACCCTGGACCCCGCTCCCGAAGAGTGGCTGACTTCTGAGCGTCTTGAGGATCTGCAGGTCCAGCTTGGGGCATCTGTGCCTTTGTTGATTCGTGCTGATGCCCTACGGACGGTTCTCAATTGTTGGATTCGAGGTGAATTGGGCGTTGATGAAGACGCAATGCTCGCTTGGGCTCACGCCCAGTGGGGTCACCGGTTAGACAGTCTATTTTTACAACGTAAGGATTGCCTGGATCAGGCCAGCTGTCGGTTGCTGAGGGTTAAAGAACAGGGCCTTGCTTTGGAGTTGTATCACCGCTTACTGGCTGAAGAGGCGACATTTGAGCAGGTGTCGCAAGAGTTTGGTGTTGGCTCTGAGCGATTTCAGGGTGGTCTTTTGAAGCAGCAGGGGTTGGCAAGCTTCCCCGGCAATCTCGGCCAGTTGTTGCGCAAGCTCAAGCCTGGCCAACTGAGCAAACCTCTTCAGGTCGGCAAACTCTTTGCCATCGTCAAGCTGGAAAATTTCGTTTCAGCGGTGCATGGTGATTCTTCGACCCAGCTGCTCTTGGAGTTGGAGCTGGATCAGTGGGTAGAGGGCATGGTTTCTCACCTGGAAGCTCTCGTAAGCTCAACTGATTAGTCGGTATGGAATTGTTGTGACTGCTGTGGGATCCTCTCCCTCCCTCCATTCCGTTGTTCAACGCATCGTTCAGCAACCGCCATTCCAATGGCTGACCACTGAACAGCAAGACAGTTTGTTTACGGATGCAGCTGTGCTGCGCTGCCCTCAAGGGCAGCGCATTTTGCGGCCCGACACCTTGCCTGACCAGGTGTTTCTCGTATTGAGCGGCACCGTTCGGTTATTGGCAAACACCTCGCAGGGATCCCGCACGCTGGATCGCCGGGGTAAAGGGCAACTTCTGGGCTGGGTTTCCCTGTTGCGGGCTACACCTTGTGAGTGGGTATTGGCCTCGGAGGACACCGTTCTTCTGGGCTTACCTGCCAAAGGCTTTGTTGCCTGCCTGGAAGCCAACAGTCGCTTCTCTGAAGCCGTCTCCCAATTGAGGAGTTTGCATGAGTTGGATGCCGTGCTCCAGCAGGTGGCGCAGGCGGATGCACAGTTGGAGGCAGGATGGCAGGAGCGGTTGCAGGCACTGGGGGAGTCCGAGCGGAGTTGGACGGCCCTTGCTGAGCCTGGTGTTCCGTTCACGCCTCCCGATTCAGTTTCGGAGTCTGTGGTGTGGATGTTGAGCACTCATGGGGTGCCGGGGATGGCAGTCGGCTGTTGTGTGACGCCGGGTTCCGTGCTTCCGAAGCGTCCTGGCTTTCAGCTTCCCTATCGCCTTATCGGTGTGGAGCCGGAGGGTGTGATTCAACCGAGTAGTGGACCAACCCAGGCGGATCTGCATGATGAGGTGCAGCCTTTTATGGAGCATCCCGGTCAATCGCTGGAGCAGTTAGGCATTTTGGAAGGCGACCATCTGTTGTTAGAGGAGCGCTTCCCCGAGGTACGTGGCAAAGGCCGGTTAGAAGAAGCATTGGCCGTTTGCGAAATGGCGGCACTGCAGCAGCAGGTACCTTTCCGGCGAGATGCAGTTGTCAAGGTGCTGGAAGATCAATTCCGGCGGGACAAGGCCTTGTCCCTAGAGCTCTTGGCAGGTCTGCTTGAGATGCTCGGTTTGAATTGTCAGCTGGCCGATGTCGACACTCAGTATTTGTTGAGTGTGGAGGCGCCCGCGGTCTTCCTGCTGGAGGGGGTGCCGGTGGTGTTATTCGCTCACAGTGGTTCAACGATTGTGCTGGGTCATCCGCACCGAGGTTTGGTGCGTGAATCGGCTGAAACCTTGCAGGCCGCTTTGGGGCGGAAGATGCGGTTTGCCTCACCACGTCGCATCGCCACCACGCCGCGTAGCCGTTTTGGCTGGAGTTGGTTCACGCCTCTGCTGGGTAAATACAAACGCTCGTTGACCCTGGTGTTCGTGGCGTCGTTGCTCGCCCAGTTGTTCGGCTTGGCTATTCCACTGCTAATTCAGCAGATTATCGACAAAGTGCTCAGTCAGGGAAATCTCAGCAGCCTGAATGTGCTGGGGGCCGTGATGGTGGTGCTGGCTTTGTTCCAGGGGGTGCTGATGGCCTTGCGCACCTACATCTTTGTGGACACCACTGATCGCATGGATCTCACCCTAGGTACAGCGGTGATTGATCGGTTGTTGGCTCTGCCGCTGACCTATTTCGAAAAACGACCGGTGGGTGAACTCTCGCAGCGTCTTGGAGAACTAAACACCATTCGCGGTTTTCTTACGGGCACTGCCCTGGTGAGCACTCTGAACATCGTTTTTGCGCTGTTGTATCTGGTGGTGATGTTGGTGTATTCGCCCTTTCTCACGGCGATTGCTCTCAGTACCTTGCCCCTCTATGTGCTGCTGGTTTTTGGCGTCGCACCCATTTACAAGAGTTTGATACGCAAGCGTGCTGTGGCTCAGGCCCGGACCCAGAGCCATTTGATTGAAATTCTCGGTGGTATCCAAACAGTGAAGGCTCAGCACTTCGAGCTCACAGCTCGTTGGAAGTGGCAAGACCGTTACCGCTATTTCGTTTCGGAGGGGTTCAAGAGCACAGCGCTCGGCGCCACTTCAGGAGAAATCGGAAAATTCCTCAATCAGATCAGCGGTCTACTCGTTCTGTGGATCGGTATGGGTCTGGTGTTGAAGGGTGATCTCACTCTCGGTATGTTGATCGCTTTCCGCATCATTGCCGGCAACGTCACCAGCCCCTTGTTGCAGTTGTCAGGGCTCTATCAAGGCTTCCAGGGTGTGCAGCTTTCGATGGAACGCCTCAGCGACATCCTCGATCAAAATCCAGAACTATCCAGTCAGGATGAAATCGGTCAGATCTCGTTACCCCCGGTTCAAGGTGCCATTCGCTTCGAAGGGGTCAGGTTCCGTTTTGGTAACAAAGGGCCTTATCAGGTCGATTCGGTGGACCTCGCGATTGAACCCGGAAGCTTCGTTGGGATTGTGGGTCAGAGCGGTAGTGGCAAAAGCACTCTCACCAAATTGATTCCGAAGCTCTATCAACCTGATGAAGGTCGGATCTTCATCGATGATTACGATATCGCCAAGGTGAATTTGTCTAGTCTGCGGAGGCAGATTGGCATTGTTCCGCAGGATTCATTGCTATTCGAAGGTACGGTGGCTGAGAACATTGCTCTTAATGATCCCCAAGCGAGCACAGAGGCAATTATTACGGCTTCAAAGATTGCCTGTGCTCATGATTTCATTATGGGTTTGGGGCAAGGGTATGCCACTCCTTTGTCAGAGAGGGGTGGCAACCTCAGTGGAGGACAAAGGCAGCGAATTGCTATTGCAAGAACAATTCTTGCAAATCCACAGCTATTAATAATGGATGAAGCAACCAGTGCACTCGATTACAATACGGAAAGACAACTTTGTTTAAATCTCCAAAGATGGGCTGAAGGAAGGACTGTGATGTTTATCACGCACCGCTTAAGTTCAATACGAAATAGTGATTTGATACTTGTTATGCACGAGGGTAGGTTGGTTGAGAATGGTACTCATAATTCTCTGCTCAATATGGGTGGTCGCTATGCCGCCTTGTACAGCCAACAGGGAGATTGATTTTTGCACTTATTTCTCATACCTAGTGCCTTATTTAGATCTAGTGAACTGCCCTGCCGAAATCTTTAGCGCCAATCATTTTTGTAATTTTTAAATCTATCTGTGCTTGTCATTGATGAGATCTCTTTTGGATTAATGGCTGCTGGTTAGCCATAGTGATTGGCAAAATAGGTCCCTATCAAAAAATAAATTCTTGGCCGATCAGTATGCGGATCCTGCAAGATAAACAGTGTCAACTTTGAATTATTTGTGCTAAACATAATTAATTTCTACAGTCGGCTTTCTGCTCTGTCGGTTACGCCTTCTTTTGTCTTCGCAGAGCTCCTTGGTGGTCGCTATCAGAATATTTTAATTCTGATAAAAGTTTGGTGGTGTTCTCGTAGCTCAAGTATTAACCAAAATGTATATATACAGCCTTTTGATCCAATTACTTGCGTTGAATCATAGTACGGATGACCAGCGGTCCATTTTGAATCTGGACGGGGTGCATATATTTATCCCATAGGTACTGCTTCCGAAAACTTTGATATTTTCCCTGGTTCTTAGTTCCTGCGAAGAGTGCTGCTAATTCTTGGCGATAAGAATTTGTTGTTCTTTAGGTCATTATTTTGCGTTAAAACAAAACCCCGCCCTTATTAGGGGGGGTTTTGTCATCTTGATAGATCAGGAGATGTTGACGTTAACTCAACCAAAATTAGCCAGCATCGACAACTGCATTTGCCAAAAAAAAACCCCCCCATGAGGGGGGGGTTGTCATCTTGATAGATCAGGAGATGGTGACGTTACCTGAACCAAGAGTGAAGCCAGCATCGACAACTGCGTCATCGAGGTTAACCACCAAGTCATCTGCAGTACCAGAGGAACCACCCTGGATGAAGAGGTACATGTCGTCATCACTCGCTTCGAAGAAGACAACGTTACCCTTCGTTGATGCTTTGGAATCAACAAATTCGGCCCGAGCGGTCACAGACTGAGATGTCTTGAAATCGGATCCTGAAAGGATGCCGTCAGTGACAACTCCGGTATTGATAGTGGCAGAAGTGCTATCAATGATGACACCAGTCGTAAGAGTGGTGGTCATGACTGCGGAGATAGAGAAGATACCCCCAGTTGCTGCGGCACTCAAGATGGTGTCATATGCAGTGACCGTGGAATCGGTCAGAGCGTCGAATGCAAAGTGACCGGAGAGACCAACACCCTTGATATCAATGGTGTCAGCACCAGCACCACCTTTGATGGTGAGACCAGTCATGTCATCAACAGCAAGAGCTGAGATGTAGAGGCTGTCGGCACCACCGCCTAATGCCAGCGTACCTGCAGAGACACCGGTGATTGCACCACCAATTTCAATGGTGTCGTTGCCGGATCCACCACCGATGAAGTTGCCTGTGCTAACGATGCCAGCGCTCATCACGATGGAGTCAGCGCCAGCGTTACCTTCAATTCTTGAAGAGTAAGTAAGGGCTGAGACGGTGATCACGTCAGCACCGCCCTTACCTTTGACGGTAGAAGCAGTAATGGAGACGTCGAAGGTAATGGTGTCAGCACCACCACCATTCACAGTGGAGTCACCATTGAGGAGGAATCCAGCACCCGAAACAATGCCGGAGACGACGATGGAATCAGCGCCACCACCACCGTAGATGTTTGCACTGCTCAAACCGCCGGAGTGTTGAAGACTCAGGGTGTCTGCACCAGCACCCAGGCCGATCTCCAAACTGGAAAGTGAACCACCCGAGGGCTGACTGAAAGTAATGCTGTCGTCGCCGCCACCCGCAAGAAGCTTGGCACCTGCAGCAGCGAAGGTGTTACCGGTCAGAGCAGCGAGGGTGAGAGTGTCGTTGCCACCACCCAACTTGAGTGTGGATGCAGAGAAAGAAACTCCAACACCTGAGAATTGGTCAGCACCAGCTCCGAGCTGAATCGTGCCGCCTGCATAGCTACCGCCGCTGAGAGCAAGTTTGTCTTTGTCGCCGGCAAGGTCGAAAGAGACAGAGGTGGCTGTTGAAGCACCATCATTGACTGTGATGGTGTCAGCTCCAGCCAGACCTTTGAGAGTGCTTCCGCCGACGCCGCCGCTTTCAACCTGGAACAGGTCTGCTCCAGTTGTACCAGTGGTCACGAGACCGCTGGAATTGATCAAATAGGCCATGAGAGCTTAAGGAAGAGGGTCGAATCCGTGACCATCGGCATGGTACCCACGAGCCTGGCTGTGGTCAATGCATTGTGGTCGCTTCAGCACCTGCCACTTGTTTGACAAGGTCTGCGAGGGTTTGAGACTTAGTAGACCCATGCTGGACTTCGTTTAGATTGGGAGCATCGAAATGATCGCCACTAGACCACCTATCCGCAGTTATTCTGAGCATTGAATTAATTGACTTGACTAAATTTTCTTGTTTTTTGTGATCTACAAGAATGCAGCACTGGTGGAATCTGGTGAATTCTTGAACTGAAATATGGTCACTTGCAATTAAAGGAGCACCACATTGTATGGCCTCTAATAAACTCCAACTTGTAACGTAAGGCTCAGTTAAATATACATGACACCAGCTCGATCGTAGCCAATTAGCATATTTATCAATCGGCATTCGATCGAGCCAGATGATTCTCGGCAGTAAATTTGGTGGTATTTGTTCAATTGCCCATTTTTTCCAACTCCCTTGTTTGGGCATACCACCGCCGTAATTATTCTCATCTTTTCCAGCAATTTCAATAGTTAGGCTTGGCCATTTGTGCAAAAGTTTCTCGACTGAATTGATAAATTCTGGAAACCCTCTCATTGGCTCCATCCCCCGAGTACCGTATGTAACTTTTGGAGTTGGGCTGAGTCTAGATTTATCTTGATAAAAAATTTTTTCGTTTAGTTTGTCATATATAACGTCACAATGTTTTCGTAATTGAATGGGAAGTTGATTTTTTTGCCATTTTGTAGGGGCTACCATGATATCCGCTGATGCCAATTCCATTGCCATGAGCGCATTTCTTTTTAAAAGGCTTTCAATCCCTTTAATATTGAATTTGAAAAAGGGGTTCTTATCGATGCTTTTTACTAAATCCGAATTTCCTGAAAACCACCATTCGACATACGATATTAGCGGTATCTGTGGCCATATGTGTTTTGCATAAAACCCACATCCCCATCCACTATGCGAGAGCATTACATCAGGATTCCAGTTTTTGTTTGATAATTCATGCATTGCAAATTTGTAGGAGTCTGCTCGCACAAACATTTTTTTCAGTTCCGTTAAATTTCCTTCGATCGCTTGTCGTGCAAAGTCTCCTTTGAGCACTAATTTCTCTACGCCATCTATCGATCTTCCATAATGTGTTTGACATATAAACTTTATGTCATGGTTTTCTTGTACGAGATCAAGGCAAGGGGCCTGAAATTGGGCTGGGAAATTTGGATGTAAGATTAAAATGCGCATGGTGCTATAGTTTTAAAAAAACCATGGGCTTACCTCGGGCAATCCTCGCACATAAGAAAGGAGATTTTCAGGAGGCTTCACAACATTACCAAAGAGCCTTACAGCAAAATTCTGATAATCCTGCAATTTATCAAAATTATGGTGCACTCTTAAAAAAATTTGGTCACGAAGCTGAAGCACATAAAATATATCAAAAAGGACTGCAGAAGTTTCCAGACCATCCCGGTATTCTTCGTAATTTTGCAAACCTGAATAGAGATGAAAATCCAATATTTGCAGTTGAGCTTTATTTTAAAATTGCTTCAATCTTAATACAGAATCCAGCGTTTGACAAGGATGACCTTTTTAAGTCGGTATGCGATGACCTAGTTGAAATGCTTTATAATTTAAAGCTACATTCTTGGTGTTTATTGCTTATAAAGAAGCTGGTTGCAGAGATTGATCAGCTTTCTCCAAATATATTTAAATATCTAGTTCTCCTTGCTGAAAACGATGATGATTTATCTCATGAGACCAAGTCATTGATACAAAGATTGTCAAGAAGTCTTGTTGAAAGTGAATCACTTCTTGATGTCTCAAATTTAGATTTTGCTCTGGCTTCACATTGCCTGAAAAAACGAGAATTTGAAGATGCTTATAAACTATACTCTCAAGCGATAACTCGAATTCATGATTCATCCTCAATAATTGACTCGCATCAAGAAGATCTTCAACGCTCTATTGATTGCAATAGCTGGAACTTTGCCTGTGCCTGCCTTCCTTTGGGAAAACTCGATCCAGGTTGGAAATTATTTGAATTCGGCCTTCGAACGCCTGCTGATGGGCCTCAGAAATGGCAACGCGCTTTACCAAAACCATTCAGCAGTAACGAACTTCCCCTTTGGCGGGGCCAGATGAATGACAACTTTAAATTGCTTTTGCTAGAAGAACAAGCTATCGGAGATGTGATGATGTTTTTAACATTATTGCCATCCTTTATTAAAAACTTTGCTTTTGTAGGGGTTTATCTTTCGGAGCGATTGTTAACTATCTATGAGAGATCCTTTTCTGTCGATATACGTGCTGGGCGTTTAAAATTTTACACCAAAAAAGATCTTTCTGCTAATACTTTAAAAGCACAAGATTTTGATTATCAAAGCCCAATAGGATCTATTTGTCAGTATTGCTTCACTGACTTTAAACAATATTCCCAAACCGCCCCCGTCCTCATGTCTGAACAGAAGTTATCCGATAAATTACGCGACCAATATCTAGGTGTAGGTCAACAGAAGGAATTACTAATTGGAATTAGTTGGAAAGGTGGTGGTAGAGGTCCGCGTATAAAACAAAAATCAATTGAACCCGATCAATTTGGTCGCTTGATGTTGAGTGCCCCTAGTGTTCGTTTTATTGACTTGCAGTATGGAGATACTCAAAAGCAAATTTCGAAGTGGAAGGAAATGGATATAGACGTTATTCATGATGACAATATAAATCCTTTGAAGGATATGGATAGTTGGTTGGCTCAAGTTGATGCCTGCGATGCTGTATTGAGTGTTGCCAACACCACTATTCATGGTGCCGGAGGTTTGAATAAACCTACACTTTGTCTTTTAAGTATTTACTCGGATTGGAGATGGCTCGTCAGTACTTCTATTTCAAGAAGTTATTGGTATCCGTCAGTTGGAATTGCCCGTCAATCTTCCGAAGGTGCTTGGGATGATGCATTTTCAGATGTCTACAAATGGATGCAGGAGAAGTGTCCCATGCCTACAGGCCCCTGCTGCTAAAATAATTAAAACACTTCTATGCCCGTGATTGAAGTTGCAGCCTTAATCGATTTATTCCAGCAAGCAAAGTATAACGATATATTAGCTATCTACCAGAACTCTTCTGATGCGTTGCGAAACGATCCCAGCTCTTTAAAGATCGTTGCAGCTGCCTTTTTTCAGCTTGGTCAAACTCAACAAGCATATGAATTACTGCAAAGCCTAGAATCCTATTTTGAGGAAGACCATGAGTATTTATCTCTTTATGGTGCATGTTGCCGCAGGCTTGGAAAGTTTTCTGACGCTAAAAAACTTCTTCGTATCGCACTTTCCTTAAGTCCTGATTCATTATCTATCAAAAATAATTATGCCAATCTTTTAATTGATCTTAAAGAGTTTCTTGATGCTGAAAAGCTTCTACAAGAAATATTGAGCATCTCTCCTGACTTTGGTGACGCTGTTCAAAATATGTTGCGCTTAAATTCATTAAAGGAGATGCATTCAGCACCAAAATCCTCTACTAGCGAATGGTCTTTTGCTGATCCTTTACTTCTGGCATTCTCCGAAGAGGAAGTTTTAAGATCTAACCAATTGGCAAAGCCTAAGGATAGCACTGTCGCAAAAAATCCTATTGCCTCTACTCTTCAAAATAATCTCCCTGAACCTTCTATATCTGAGGTATCTGGTGATTTTGTTGAGTTGGCTTTTCAGGCGGTAAAGGAGAAGAGATATGACTTTGCTTTGCAGCTTTGCACAAAAGCTAAGCTTCATCTTGATTCGTCACCTATCTTGTATGATTGTGCAAGTGATGCGTATATTGGATTAAAGCAATTTGATAAGGCTGAGCTCTGCCTTCTGCATTGCTTAGCATTAGGTCTATCTTCATTCAAGATCTACGCTAACCTTGTGTCAGTCCTTTGCATGAAGAGGGATTTTTCAATGGCCGAATTCTATTTAAAAAAAGCAGAATTGCTGGATTCCACTAATTCCAACCTAGATATTTTAAAGAATCAAATTAGTTCTCAAAGCCAAAAATCTAATATCCGCTTCTCTTTCTCTTAGATTATTTTATTATGTTTCCGTCGGTTGGTGTTTACTATATCGCCACGGGTGATAAATATTTGCATGAAGCTTTTCATAATGTCAGGCTGACAAGGTCATTCAATCCCTCTTTAAGTGTGTCTATTTGTACTCATGACACTGTCGAAGCTCGACAATCTGGTTTGTTTAACAATGTAGTTCAGCACCCCTGTCCTGTATATTCTTACAGGGATAAAATTCAACCTTTAATTGATCCTCCTTATGATAATACTTTGTATTTAGATACAGATGCTTTTTCTTCATACTCTCTTGATTCACTATTCTCATTAGCAGACTTCGTAGATATTGCTTGTGCTGCAGCACCTGTGAGGCATCCTCCAGGTTGGTCTGATTCAGAAGCCCCCATAAGTTTTACTGAGTTCAACTCGGGTGTTATTCTATTAAAAAAATCTCATCAACAAAAACAATTTTTCAATAAATGGCTTGCACTTTACGATAAGCTATTTCGAAAGTTTTCACAAAGTTGGGATCAAGCATCCTTTAGATCTATTTTGTGGAGAAGGATAAAAATGAAAAAACTTCAATTCCTTCAATTACCATCTGAGGCTAATCTAAGAACAACTAAACCTTGGATTGCTGGTCGCGGTATGCCAGTTCAGATTATTCATGGACGATTCGCTGAACATGAGACAAATAAGTTCTTGACCTATTTAAATTCTGACATTAATAAGTTTCGCACCTCATCTGAGTGGCTTAAGCTTTATCCTGATTCTTCAATTCGCCCACGGTTTGATAACAGCGGCATCACATAGTATTCTTTGTAGACAAGTCTCTCCAAATCCAGTTTTCTTTCGCTCTCTTCCTTAATTCTTTTCTAGCAATATGTTTTACTTTTGCAAGTTTTATCTTTTCTATTAAATTGTTGCTCTCATTGAGTATATTTACGTCCTCGCTTTGAACTTCTTGCTTGCTGCACCACAAGAATTCTCCGGTTTTGTTGACGCATAATTTTAAACCACCCGATATGACAAGCATTTCTTCTCTAAATTCAATACATATATGCTTCGCTTTGTTTGTGTATTTGAGAAGATTCCCTGATGCATTTTTTTTGGCGCAGATTGTTAGGATATCCTTTAGGATATTAGTAAGTGATACGCTTCTCTTTACTTCTTTCCCGTGACTGTTTTGGTTTGTAATATTTTCAAGGTATATCATCGGAACCTTGATGCTTGGCTCTAAAAAAGTGCTTTTGTATAACATTGAGTAATCTCCCAGCATTTCTCCATGATCTGCTGTGATTGCGACTGAAGTCCTATTATTGTCTTCTCTTTTGTTGGCTGCCCTTACGAGTCTGTTTACTTGATCATCAAGAAGTTGCAAGTGATCTGCGTAGTCAATTCTTAGGTTCTTTATTGCATCAACTGTTAATTTTCCGGACCAGCTCTCAGCAACTTTGCGCATCTCACAATCCGCATTGAGTTTTTTGATCCAGTTGTGTCGATTTAACGCTTTAGGCAGTTTGATGTCTTTATTTTTATTGTGCCATGGCAACGGTGTATCAAATGGCTCATGAGGGCCAACGAAGCTAACCCATAGAATCCAGGGTTTATGTGTAGGCATTGCATCTATCTTTTCGACTGCTTTATTTGTAATCCATATATCTGGATACAATTCTTGCGGCAATTTACTTGGCCGAACTTCCCATGCCTTTTCCGTTCTTCCATTTTGATATCTTAGTTTAAGGTCATTCAAGTGTTCTTCTAATACTCCAGCTTTTTCCCAGTCATCTCTAATTTCGCACTTTATGATTTGCATGGCACGCGGTCCGGCAATTTCAACCGCGTCTTCAAATCCAAGTCGACTAAGTAAATCTATGTTGTTCCTTAGGTCATAACCAATTTCTTGATGGCTTGTCCAATGTGTTTTGCCAACAATTGCTGTATGCCATCCCTTATCTCGCATTTTTCTAATCATAGATGGTGCATCATGGGGAATGTTGACCGCAGCATTTTGGGTAATATTGAACTGACTCGGGTATAATCCAGTCAACCAGCTCAAACGTGCTGGTACACACTGTGGGCTGGTCGTATAGCATTTACTAAAATAAATTCCTGACTTTGCTATTCTAGTTATGTACGGAAGTTCTACTCTTGTCGTTTGAGGATCAATCCAGTCTCCTCTGCATTGATCAAACGTTATGAGTAAGAGATTTTTTGCATGGTTCATGTGTGTCCCCTTTTCCCCAAATTGTACCTCTGTTCTCGTTTTTGATAAGTGAATGTCCTTTTGTTATTGGTTTCTGGTCTTCCCTGACGTAGCGAGACCTATTGGTGGTATCAAGCAAATACACAGACTTGCTGAGTCCTTTCGTCACTTAGGCCGTCAAGTACACTTAATTCAAGATTCAGATGATTTCCACCCAGGTTGGTTTAATAGCGAACTTCCCGTAGTTTCTAAGCAGCGTTGGTTACAGATACATCAAGATTTAGATCCCAATTCAAATTTTGTTGTTATCCCGGAGACTTTCGCCCCAGCCCTTGAGAGATACTCATTTGGTCTTCCGGTTGTAATCTTCAACCAAAACTCTTCTTATAGTTTTGGAGCTGATTCTTCGACTCGTATTTATAAACCATCAGTCGTCTTGAAAGCATATCATTCTTCTCAAGTGCGACATGTTATATGTGTTTCTAATTATGACTATGATGTGCTGCGTCTTGGTTTTAAGCTTCCTATATCAAAATTGTCTTTAATTCCTAATGCCATTGAGACCGAGCTGTGCCTGCCTGACTTGCCGAAGAAGAAAAAAATCACTTATATGTTGCGAAAGAATAGGCTTGATGCAGTCGTTGTCTCTCATCTCTTGTCTTCTCTTGATACCGGATGGAGTTTGAACCCTATAGAGAATGTTCCTCATTCTGATGTTTTGAATCAACTAAAAACTAGTCTAATCTTCCTCTCCTTTGGTCACCCAGAGGGTTTTGGCCTTCCAGTTGCGGAAGCAATTGCATGTGGGTGTGCTGTTGTTGGTTATTCAGGTCTTGGTGGTAGAGAGTTGTTTGCTTTGGCTGACACATATTCCACATCCTATGAAGTCCCTTTTGGGGATTGGATGGGATTTGTAAGTGGTACTAATCACTTTATTCGTCGCTTTAGTCAATCAAGATCTGAATTTCTGTCGCAGCTTAATTCTGCTTCAAATTGTTTAAGACAGCAATACTCATTCTCTGAAATGTGTCGTACTTCGTTGGCTATTGTTGCCCAGATTGAGAATAATGTGCCTGACTCTTGATTAAGTTAGTGTTACTTCTCTCTTTTAAATCACATTTACTTTTGCGTTTAACTTCTTCCGGTTTATTGTCAGATTTCTCCTGCTTTTCTCGCGTTTAATGGTCTTAATTCTTGGTACTTGACTTTTGCAGATATTTAAGTTCTTGCTTTATCTTCTCAATTTTCTGCGCCATTTGTGCATTGGTTGACTTGCCGGGTTCTCGTTTTGGATATTCGATTTTGCTTCCTCTCGTCCCCAGGTCTTGCTTTGGGTAGCATCTGCAAGCTTCTGGCGAACTGTTTTTTTCCATGCTCAAGCTCCTGCTGGGTGATCCCAATGCCCGCAAGCTGAAGCGTTACCAGCCGATTGTGTCTGACATCAATCTGTTGGAAGATGAAATCGCTCCTCTCTCAGACGATGAGCTGCGGGGCAGAACCGCCGGATTCCAGGAGCGCCTGGCCAATGCCGGTAGCCTCGCCAACCAGCGGCCGATTCTCGACGAGATCCTGCCTGAGGCTTTCGCGGTCGTCCGGGAAGCGGGCAAGCGGGTGCTGGGCATGCGCCACTTCGATGTGCAGCTGATTGGCGGCATGGTGCTGCATGAGGGTCAGATCGCCGAGATGAAGACCGGCGAAGGCAAAACTCTGGTGGCCACCCTGCCCAGTTATCTCAATTCCCTCACAGGCCGGGGCGTGCACGTGGTGACGGTGAACGATTACCTGGCCCGCCGTGATGCCGAGTGGATGGGCCAGGTGCACCGCTTCCTCGGTTTATCCGTGGGCTTGATCCAGCAGGACATGCGTCCCGAGGAGCGCCGTCGCAACTACAACTGCGACATCACTTACGCCACCAACTCCGAGCTGGGTTTCGACTACCTGCGCGACAACATGGCCGCCGACATCAGCGAGGTGGTGCAGCGGGAGTTCCAGTACTGCGTGATCGATGAGGTGGATTCGATCCTCATCGATGAGGCTCGCACCCCGTTGATCATTTCCGGCCAAGTCGAACGGCCTCAGGAGAAGTACCAGCAGGCAGCTGAGGTGGCCAATGCCCTGGCCCGTGCGGCAGAGCTGGGCAAGGACGGCATCGATCCTGAGGGTGATTACGAGGTGGATGAGAAGCAGCGCAGCTGCACTCTCACCGATGAAGGCTTTGCCAAGGCCGAGCAGATACTCGGGGTGGTGGATCTGTTCAATCCCCAGGACCCCTGGGCCCACTACATCACCAACGCCCTCAAGGCCAAGGAGCTGTTCGT
>MDTD01191648.1_pt1 | contig 17354 bp, 15 predicted proteins | sample 811221 | NCBI WGS metagenome assembly MDTD01 (sample SAMN05326646, study PRJNA326480) | marine metagenome | isolation source: seawater | place: Pacific Ocean: South West | collected 2011 | reverse complement strand
TCCAGGTGAAGGTACCATGAACTCCCCTAGATCTTAACGGAAGCAAGGGTATTGAGTATTCATTCAGGTTGGTTGGTCTCCTAATAAAAAATTATGACTTCAAATAAAAAAGTATTAGCTTTAAAATATAGACCTCAGACATTTGATCAATTAGTGGGCCAAAAAGTAATTGCAGATAGTATTTTTAATTCAATAAAAAATAACAAACTTCCTAATGCATATATGTTTTTAGGTATTAGGGGGTCTGGCAAAACTAGTACTGCAAGAATTGTTGCGAAGGCTCTAAATTGTAAAAATGGAATTGAAAATTTATGTACAAAAGATTTTTGCGAAAGTTGTAAATCTATTATTGAGGGCAACAATATTGATATTTTAGAAATAGATGCCGCAAGCAAAACTGGTGTAGATGATGTTAGAGATTTAATAGAATTTTCTAGATACAAACCTACATCTGCAAAATATAAAATTTTTATTTGTGATGAGGTGCATATGTTTTCTAAATCTGCATTCGCAGCGCTACTTAAAACTTTGGAAGAACCTCCAGATTATTTAAAGTTTATATTTGCTAGCACGGATGTAAAAAAAATACCCGTAACAATAATATCACGATGTCAGAGATATGATCTCTCAAGAGTGAATTCTGAAGAGTTATTTAATTATTTGGTTAAAATTAAAGATATTGAAAAAGGAGCAATTTCTGATGATGCTATAAAATTAATTGTAAAGTTATCAGAGGGCTCAGTTCGTGATTCATTGTCTCTTTTAGATAGAGCTATGTTAGCACAAGTGGATGGAAAAGAACTAGAACTTAAACAAGCTCAAGAAATATTTGGTTATTTTGAAAAAAGTATCATTATAGATTTAATTGAAAATATTATTGAGGGAAAAGAAGATAATACTATTAAGTTGTATAAAAATATTTACAATTCTGGTGTTGAGCCAAAAGTTTTTTTAAATGAATTTTTAGAAACTCTGTATTATTTAAAAAATATTAGTTTCATTGATTTAGATGGAACAAATTTCGAACTAAATGACAAAGAGTTTGAGAGAATTAGATTTTTATCGAAAAAAGTTGAGAAAAAAGATCTACTTTTAATTTGGCAATTTACTTTAAATAATCTTGAAAAAGTTGATATTATCAAAAATCAACATCAGTTTATTGAAATGTTTTTAGTTAGGTTGTTGTATTTAAAAAAAATATTAAAAAACGAAAATGACAATAGTCCAAAAGAATATAAAAAAGATTTGGACTTAAGCAAATCATTAGTAGAAAACAATAAACAATCTAAACAAGAAACAATAGAACAGTTAAAAAATATTGAACAAGAGGAAAAAATAGTTTCAGTACCTGAGGTAAAAAATAGAATTGAAGATATACAAATTAAAAATTTTGATGAGCTAATTCGAATTTGTGAAATGAAGAAAGATTTAAAAATTAAGTATGAGTTAGAAAATAATTTAAAACTTGTAAGCTTCAAAGATCAAAAAATAGAAATTTCATTTAATTCAAATCTTGATAAGACATTTATAAAAGAATTAAGTTCTAAATTATTGGAGTGGACAAAAAAAAGATGGATTATCGCTTTTTCTAAAGAAGAGGGATTACCAACTTTAAAGGAGCAAAAAAAAGTTTCAAAGGTAAATTTGTTTAAAAAAGAAATTAATTCTCAATTTTCAAAAGAAATAAAAAAAGTATTTCCTGACGCTGAACTTATAGAGGTAGAAGAGTAATATTAATATGACAGATTTTTCAAAAATACTAGAGAAAGCAAAAGAATTAGAAAAAAAGATGAAAGAAAGTCAGGAAGCAATAAAAAAAATTGAAGCTATTGGAAGTTCAGGTGGAGATTTAATAAAAGTGACTCTTAATGGTGAGGGAGAGATGATCTCAATAAAAATTTCTGAGAAACTTTTAAAAGAAGAAAAAAATATAATTGAGGATTTAATTAAAGCTGCTCATAATAATGCTAAATCTTCTCTAAAATCTAAGACAAATGAGGAAATTTCTAAATCCGCTGGCAATTTTGGAGTACCAGGTTTCAAATGGCCATTATAAACTAAATGCAAAAAATATCTGAGATAGAAGACTTAATAAAACTAATATCAAAACTCCCAGGATTAGGACCTCGATCTGCAAAGAGAATAGTCTTAAAACTGATTAATAACAGAGAAGAGATAATCAAACCTTTGGCCAAAAACTTGGCAGAAGTTTATAAAAATATATCCAGATGTAAAACATGTGGATCACTTAAATCTATTAACGTGGGGTGTAATAATTGTGAAAATGTTAAAAGTAAGTTTAGCAAAATTTGTGTAGTAGAAAATATTGCTGACCAGTGGAGCATAGAAGCGTCAAGTGTTTACCAAGGTTACTTTCATATTCTAGGTGGAACAATTTCATCGAATCATGCAAATAAGGAAGAATTATTAATAAACTCATTAGTTGACAGGATTAAAAAAGAAAAGATTGAAGAAGTAATACTTGCTACGAGTGCAACAGTTGAGGGTCAAACAACAGCATTTTATATTCAAGAAAGTTTAAAGAATGTTAAAGTTAAGATATCTAAACTTGCACAAGGTTTACCGCTTGGTGGTGAGATAGAAAATTTGGATGATGGAACCTTAATTTATGCTTTTAAAAATAGAGGATCTTTTCTGAAGGACTAGTTTTTTCTAATTAATCTATTTAAATGCAATAATGGCTCAGTATATCCAGAGGGCTGATCTTTTCCTTGAAATACTAGTTCGCATGCAGTTTTAAATGCTATAGATCTATCGTATCTAGGTGACATCGGTTGATAAAACTTGTCGTTTTTATTTTGATTATCAACAATTTTTGCCATTTTTTTCATGATTTCTAATACTTGTTTCCTGCTACAAACTCCATGATGTAACCAATTTGAAATTTGTTGAGATGAAATTCTTAATGTAGCCCTATCTTCCATTAATCCAACATCGTTAATATCTGGCACTTTTGAGCACCCTATTCCTTGATCGATCCATCTAACTACATATCCTAAAATTGTTTGTACAGAATTAGAAATTTCTTTGTTTATTTCGTCTACAGACCAATTAGGTTTCTTTAAAACTGGTAAAGTTAATAAGTCATCTAACTTTGCATTTTCTCTATCTTTTAACTCAATATGTTTATCAAATATATTTAGTTTGTGATAATGAATAGCATGAAGGGCTGCCGCTGTGGGGGATGGGACCCACGCACAATTTGCACCTGCTTGAAGATGAGAAATCTTTTGATTTAACATATCTGCCATTTTATCTGGCATAGCCCACATTCCCTTCCCAATTTGTGCAACACCTGAAAAACCGCATTTTAACCCTATATCAACGTTATTATTTTCGTATGCATTTATCCATGCCGAAGACTTCATATCACCTTTTTTTATCATCGGACCTGCCTCCATAGACGTATGTATTTCATCACCTGTTCTATCTAAAAAACCAGTATTTATAAAAAAAACTCTGTTTTCTAAAGATCTAATACTTTCTTTTAAATTAACGCTAGTCCTTCTCTCTTCATCCATTATTCCACACTTGATTGTGTATTTTTCTAAATTTAAAACTTCTTCTACTTTTGAGAATAATAAGTTAGTAAAATGTGTTTCCTCAGGACCATGTTGTTTTGGTTTGACAATATAAATTGAACCTTTCCTAGAATTATTTTGATTTTTTAAATCGTGGATCGCACACAAAGATGTCACAAAAGAATCTAATATTCCTTCAGGTATTTCTGACCCGTCCTGTAAAAGAACAGCAGAATTTGTCATTAAATGACCTACATTTCTATTTAAAAGAAGGGCTCTTCCATGAAGACTTTCTTTCTCCCCAAATTTATTTATAAAACTTCTATTTGGATTAAGCTTTCTTCTAAGTTTTTTTCCATCTTTTTCAAATTCAGCAATAAGATCTTTTTTCATGAGTCCAAGCCAGTTTCTGTATCCTAAAATTTTATCTTCAGCGTCTACTGCAGCTACAGAATCTTCATGATCACAAATTGTAGAGATTGCAGACTCTATAATTATGTCTGAAATTCCAGCAGGGTCTCCCTTTGCACTGAAAGCGCTTGGATTTATTATAATTTCAACATGAAGATTGTTATTTTTCAAAATAATTGCAGTTATCTTTGTTTTATCTAATCTATATCCAACATACTTATCATTATCCACGAGGCCAATAGATCCTTTATTGGTAACTAATTCAAGTTTATGATCTTTAATTAAAATACTATTTACTTTTTTCCAAGATGAGTCTTTTAATTTAAAGTGTTCATCTAAAAAATTTTTAGTGTAGCGTATTACTTGTAAACCTCTGTCAGGATCGTATCTTTCACTAATTGATTCTTCTGATGAGACAACATCTGTACCGTACAAACTATCATATAAACTCATCCATCTGGCATTTGCTGCATTTAAGACATATCTAGCATTCATTATAGGAACAACTAATTGAGGACCTGCTATGCTAGAAATTTCTTCATCTACATTAGTTGTTTTAATTTTAAAATCTGGACCTTCTTTTACTAGATAGCCAATTTTTTCTAAATAAGATTTATATTCTTTTGGATTAAATTCTTTTTCATAATTTTCTAAATGCCATCTATCAATATCAATTTGCAATCTTTTTCTAATTTTAAGTAATTCTCTATTTTTTGTAACAAGTTCATGAGTAACATTGCTAATTCCTTTCCAAAAATTACTCTCAGAGACTTTTGTTCCAGGTAAAGCCTCTTTGTTGATAAAATTATATAGGTTTTCAGAAACTGAAAGGTTCTCAATTTTTATGTAATTTTTTGCCATACTAAATTGTAGTTTATAAATATATCAAAAAAATATGCTTTATAATTAAATTCAACTATTATTTTAGGAAAATTTATTATAACAATAAATATATAAAATAAAGACACCAAATTGCCTTTATTGTGTAAAATATATAATAAATGAAAAATTACTTAAATTTTGAGAACGAAGTACGAGAGCTTGAAGCTGAGCTCGAAATATTAAGGGATCCTTATAATAAAAAAGATGGAATATCAGAGGTAAATACCGATGAAATTTTATCATTTGAAAATAAAATAAATCAAAAATTGGAAAAAATATATTCTGATCTTAATCCCTGGCAAGTAACACAAGTTGCAAGACATGAGGACAGACCAAAAGCAAGATATTTTATTGAAAATTTGTTTGATGATTTTATTCAATTATCCGGAGATAGATTTTATGGAGAGGATAAATCAGTTATTACAGGCTTTGCTAAATTTAAAAATAGATCTGTTCTGGTAATAGGACAGGAAAAAGGAGAAAATTTGGACGAAAGACTTGATAGAAACTTTGGCATGATGAGACCAGAGGGCTACAGAAAAAGTATTAGATTAATGGAACTTGCTAATAAGTTTAATATTCCAATTATAACATTTATAGATACACCGGGCGCGTATCCAGGTGTTGGCGCTGAAGAAAGAGGTCAGGCTGAAGCAATAGCCAGATCAATAGAAAGTTGTATGAAGTTAAAAGTACCAAACCTAGCCATTATAATTGGAGAAGGAGGATCTGGAGGCGCTATAGCCTTAGCGTCATCTAGCAAAGTTCTTATGTTGGAAAATTCTATATATTCAGTAATATCTCCAGAGGGATGTGCAACTATTCTTTGGAGAGATCCAAAAAAAACACTAGAGGCAGCTGAGGCAATGAAACTTACTGCAAAAGAGTTATTTGAATTAAAAATTATTGATGAAATAATAGAAGAACCAACCGGGGGAGCTCATAGAGATAGGGAAACAACCCTAAAAAATGTTAGTTTAGCAATTCAAAATAATTTAGAAGATTTTAAAAATTTAACTGAAGATGAAATTGTTTTACAAAGAAAAAATAAATTTTTGGAAATTGGAAGGGACGGTGGGTTCTCCATCAAGTCAGATCAGCATTCAGGATTATCCTTAAAAGAAAGTAATTTTGGAATTTTGTATAAAAAAATTTTTATTTATAAAAAAATTATTATTAGCTTTTTAGTTTTTGTTATCAGTATTATTGGGTTAACTTATTTTTTATAAAGCACCACAACAATGCTTGTATTTTTTACCTGAGTTGCAAGGACAACGCTCATTTCTACCAATTGTATTCCTAGCAATATTTTTAATTCTATTTTTTATTTCAATTTCATCTTCTTTTTCTTCCTCATTATTTTTGGTAATTATTTTTATATTTAAAAGAAATCCAATAAACTGATTTTTTAACTTATCTAAAAGCTCTTCAAATAAATTAAAAGCTTCTTTTTTATACTCTATCAATGGGTCTCGCTGACCATATGATCTTAATCCAATTACTTGTCTTAATTGTTCTAAATATTGAATATGATTTTTCCAATTTTGATCAATAATTTGGAGAAAGATTCTTTTTTCTATATCCTTGGCTTGAGCCTCACCTAAATGAGTCAATCTTTCTTTTCTCTTATCATTAAATTTTTTTAATATTTCCTCTTTAAATAAAGCACTATCCATATTTTTCAAATTATCAATTTCTTCTTCTTTAAATATAGACCCAAATATTAAAAGAAATTGTTTTTTTATATCTGTATTTTTATTTTTATACTCAATTAATTTATCTAAAATTTGACTCATAAAAATATCAGCAAATTCAAATGAATTTGAACTTTCAATAACTTTATTCCTTTGTGAAAAAATTACGTGTCTTTGATCATTTAATACATCATCAAATTTTAAAAGTGATTTTCTTATATCAAAATTTCTGGCCTCAACTTTTTGTTGAGCTCTTTCTAATGCCTTATTAATCCAAGGATGATCGATGCTTTCTCCATTTTTCAGCCCAAGTTTTTCTAAAATATTATTCATTGATTCTGAGCCAAAAATTCTCATGAGATCATCCTCTAAGCTTACAAAAAAAATTGAATTCCCCTCGTCACCTTGCCGTCCCGATCTTCCTCTTGCTTGATTGTCAACCCTTCTGCTTTCCATTCTTTCAGTTCCTATTACATAAAGACCACCTAAATTCTTTATTTTGTCTCTAGATTCTTTATCAGCATTTTTTCCACCCAGTTTAATATCCACGCCCCTTCCAGAAATACTTGTCGTGATAATTACTGATTTTTTCGAGCCAGCATTAGCGATAATATCTGCTTCTTTATCGTGATTTTTAGCATTAAGAACAATATGATTAATGTTTTTCTTATTAAATAATTCTGAGTAATGTTCTGACTTATTTATACTACTTGTAAAAATTAATATTGGTTGGCCTAGTTCATACTTCTCACTTACTAATTTTACAATCGCCTCATCCTTTTCTATTTCTGTTCTATAAATTTGATCATTTAAATCGTTCCTTATCATTTTTTTATTTGTAGGAATTGACACAACATTTAAATTATAAATTTCATAAAATTCTTGAGACTCAGTTCTGGCTGTACCAGTACAACCACAAAGTTTTTTGTAAAGTTTAAAATAATTTTGGTAAGTGATTGAAGCTAAAGTTTGGTTTTCAAACTGTATGGTCAGTTTCTCTTTTGCTTCTAAACTTTGATGCAAGCCATCTCCAAATCTCCTCCCTGGCATTTGTCTTCCAGATTGATCATCTATGATCACAATTTCTTTATCTTTAACAATGTAGTCTTTTCCATTTGAAAAAACAAAATTTGCTCTTAATGACTGATTTACTAAATGAACTAATGATAAATTTTCAGGATCATAAAAATTATTATTTTTTAATAAACCAGCATCGGAGAATATCTTTTCCACATTATCTATCCCTTTGTTAGTTAAAAGAATATTCCTATTTTTTTCATCAATATCGAAATCATCTTTGTTTAATTTTTTTATAAGTTTATTTACAACTATGTATTGATCAGTTTTGTCTTCTGCTTGTCCTGACACAATTAAAGGAACTCTTGCTTCGTCAATTAAACATGAATCAATTTCATCTACAATGGCATAGTTATGACCTCTTTGAACCATATTTTCTTTTGTAAATTTCATATTGTCTCTAAGATAATCGAAACCTAATTCACTATTAGTTGCATAAGTTATATCACATAAATAATTTTTTCTTCTATCTTCATCGTTTTGTCCTGAATTAATGTAACCACAAGATATTCCTAAAAATTTATAAATTTTACCCATATTCTCGGAGTCTCTTTTTGCAAGATAATCATTGACAGTAACTACATGAACACCCTTTTCTTGAAGTGAGTTTAGGTAAGCTGTCAAAGCTATAGTTAAAGTTTTGCCTTCGCCAGTTTTCATCTCAGCAATTTTGTTTTGATTAAGAACTATCCCACCTATTAATTGAACATCAAAGTGTCTTTCTTTTAAAACTCTCCTAGAGGCTTCTCTTACTAAAGCATATGCCTCTGGCAGTAGTTCATTAATACTTTTGCCATTTTTAATTTGATTTTTAAAATCTTGTGTTTTTTTTGGGAACTCATTATTATCGAACTTAGATATTTTCTCTTCAAGTTCATTGATTTTTGCAACTAATTTAGCTGATTTATCCAATTCTTTCTGATTTGATGATTTAAATATTTTATTTATAAAATTTAACGGATTCAGCATTTGATCTATTTGTAATTTAAACAAATCTTATATAATCATATTATTAATTTTTTAAACATATATGGTTTTTAATAATGAAAATTACCAAATAAACTCCAATTCTATTGGTTTTTACCAAGATCTTGAACATATCGATGGTGTAGGGATTTCAGCTGTTTCAGCGGATTTATATTCTGATAAGAGAAGAGATGATTTAGTGTTGTTTTATTTTAGAAACGGTGCATCATTTGCATCTGTTTACACACAATCGAATATAATTTCTGAAAATATAAAGTGGAATTTACATAATTCTAAGGAGAAGATTTATGCGCTTTTAGTTAATACAAGAAACGCAAATGCTTTTACCGGCAAAAAAGGCTATAAGGCTATAAACAATATTTCGTCTTTGCTTGCAGAATTGTTAACCAAAAAACAAATGGAAGACGAAGAGGAACCAAGAAAAATTAAGCCAAAAAATATGTTATTTGCTTCTACAGGTACTATTGGTGAAACTTTCCCAGAGAAAAAAATTTTAAATTCAATACCAAATTTAATTAATCAGATTAAATATGTGCAAAATAAATATGTTTGGATTAAAGCTGCTATGGGGATCCTTACTACAGATACAAGGCCTAAAATTTCAATGGAAGAATGTAAGATTTCTAGTACACCTGTAAAAATATATGGTATCGCAAAAGGTTCAGGCATGATTCATCCAGACATGGCAACGACTCTAGGATTCATTTTTACTGATGCAAATATAAGTGGAAATATTTTAAAACAATTATTGAGAAAAAATATAAAAAATACCTTTAATGCAATAAGTTGCGATGGAGATACAAGTACCAATGATATGGTAAGTATTTTTTCAACTGGCTACGCAAAAAATAAAAAGATAAAGTCATATAAAGATAAAACTTTAATTGAATATGATAAATCATTAAATATAGTTCTTAAAAACTTAGCTAAAAGTGTAGCAGCTGATGGAGAGGGGGCATCCAAATTTGTTATTGTAAAAGTAGAAAAATGTAAAAATGAAACCGATGCTAAACAAATTTGTTTTTCAGTTGCAAATTCGCCATTAGTAAAAACCGCAATAGCTGGAGAGGATCCTAATTGGGGAAGAATTATAATGGCAATTGGAAAAGCAAAAATAAAAATAAACCTGAAGAAAATTAATATAAATATTGGACCATACAAAGTTATTGAAAACGGAAAAATTTCATCAAATTATAAAGAAATTGAAGTTGCAGAATACATGAAGTCATCTGAGATTAAAATTAATATACATGTAGGTACTGGAAGCAAAGAATTTGAGGTTTATACTATGGATCTTACAAAAAGATATGTTGAAATTAATGCTGATTATAGATCATAGATTATTGAAATATTGAATTAAAATATTAGATAAATGGAATGATAAGGTATCAACTCAATTGTATAAAATGTAAAAAGACTTTTGATAGTTGGTTTGCTTCATCTAAGGAGTTCGAAAAACTTAAAAAAATGAAATTAATCAACTGTAATTTTTGTGGATCTTTACAAATAGAAAAATCAATTATGTCGCCCAGGATTTCCCCATCAAGGTCAAGCTTGATTGAGAAAACCGCACTCCCAAAGGCAAATGAAGTTAAATTTAAAATAAGAGAATTTCAAAGATATATAAAAAAAAATTTTGAATATGTTGGCAATAATTTCACTTACGAAGCAAGGTCAATTCATTACAAAAATAAAAAGTTTAAAAAAGGTATCTATGGAAATGCCTCTGCTAAGGAGATCAAAGAACTCAAAGAAGAGGGCATTGAAACAACTTCAATTCCCTGGATAAAAGACAATGAAAATTAAATCTTTTTAAACAGACATATGTAATTTACATTAGTATTTGTACTTAAAGTCCATTTATCTAACAAAACATTATAGGTCATTCCATCTAAATTTTTTTTTATTAAACTATTTTTTTCACAAATAGATTTTAAATCTTTTGGTTCTACAAATTTAAACCAGTCATGGGTTCCAACTGGTAGCCAGTTTAGAACGTATTCAGCAGCTACAATAGCAAATAAATATGATTTAATAGTTTTATTGATAGTAGCTATAAACATTATTCCGTTTTTTTTAAGCAAATTAGAACATGACTTAATAAAAAAATTTAAATCATTTACATGTTCCACAACTTCCATATTTAGTATTATATCATATTTTTTTTTTGGTAACTCTTCAGGCGCAGAACAAATATATTTTATACTTAATTTATTTTTTCTAGCATGTATTCTTGCAATATTAATATTTTTTTCAGATGCATCTATACCTGTTACTTTTCCTCCAAGTCTAGACATTGGTTCAGAAAGCAAGCCACCACCACATCCTATGTCTAATATTTCTAAATTTGTAAAAGGTTTATTTTTACTTTTAATTTTAAATTCTCTAATTATGTTATTTTTTAAATATTCAATCCTTATAGGATTAAATTTATGTAATGGCTTGAATTTTCCATTAACATCCCACCATTCTTCCGCTAATTTACTAAATTTATCTATTTCTTCTTTATTTATTGTGTTATTAGCCATAAAATTTTTGATTTAATTTAATAATTTTTTTTTTAATAAAAGATAATATAGGAAATAACAATGAAAATTGTAATATTAAAATTTGGTGGAACTTCCGTAGGTTCTATTGATAGAATTAAAAATGTTACTAAAATTGTTATTAATTATTTAAAAAAAAAATATAAAGTAATAGTTGTATCCTCAGCAATGAGTGGTGAGACAAATAAATTAGTAAACTTAACTAAGCAAATCTCAAAAAATTTTATACCATCAGAATATGATGCAATTTTAGCCTGTGGCGAGCAAATTTCCTGTTCCTTGATAGCCGGTCAACTTAACGATAAAGGCTATCTTTCTAGATCCTGGCTGGCTTGGCAAGTTCCTATTTTTACCATTGGGAAACACTCACATTCTCGAATTCAAAAAATTGGTAAAAAAAATATTTTAAATTTTCTAAAAAAAAATGGAGTACCTATTATTGCCGGCTTTCAAGGAATTAATTCAGAAAATCGTATAACTACTACTGGTAGGGGAGGGTCTGATGCAAGTGCAATAATGTTGGCAAAATTTTTTAAAGCAGAAAAATGTGTTATTTATACCGATGTTGAAGGTATTTATAGTACAGATCCAAAGATTTCTCCAAAAGCAAAAAAAATTAAAATTATTTCATACGAAGAGATGCTAGAGATGGCATCCCTAGGAGCTAAAGTTATGCAGCCACACTCTATTCAAGATGCTAGATTAAATAGAATTGAAATAGAGGTAAAATCTACATTTAAAAATAAACCAGGGTCAATAATTTCAAAAAGAAAAAATGTTTCAACAAAAAATATAATTAGAGGAGTATCATTCACTAAAAACGATAGTAAAGTTACACTAATAGGTGTTAAAGATAGACCAGGTGTTGCTGCATCAATATTTGAACCACTTTATAAAAACTCTATTAATGTTGATATGGTTGTACAAAATATATCACCAAATCAAAAAGAAACAGATTTAACTTTTACAATTAGACAGGAAGACTTGCTAAAAACTGAAAAATTAATAAAAAAAAATAAACATATAAATTTTAAAAAAATAATAATTGATAAAAAGGTTTCAAAAGTTTCTATAGTTGGAGTAGGCATGATTACTACACCAGGTGTTACATTTAGAATGTTCAATGCATTAGCAAAGAAAAATATTAATATATTAGTAATTTCAACATCTGAAATTAAAATTTCAGTTTTGATAGATAGAAAAAACTTAAAAAAAGCGGTAAATATACTTCATAAGGAATTTAAATTAGATTATTAAATTTATCAAAATGAGCATTAGACCATTTAGAGTAATTAAAAGAAAGAAAACTAAAACAATCAAAGTAGGAAAAGTAGGAATTGGTGGAGATAATCCGATTGCAGTACAATCCATGACTAATACAAAGACAGAGGATATAAAATCAACAGTTGACCAAATTAATAAAATAGAGCAAGAGGGTGCCGATATCGTTAGAGTCTCTTGTCCTGATGAAGCCTCATCTTTTGCATTGAAAGAAATAACAAAAAAAACTAATCTACCAATTGTAGCTGATATACACTTTCATTACAAAAGAGCTCTAGAAGCAGCAGACAATGGTGCCTCATGTCTAAGAATAAACCCGGGAAATATAGGTAACGAAAATAAAATTAAAGAGGTTGTGAAGGCAGCAAAAAATAATAATTGTTCCATTAGAGTCGGGGTTAATGCTGGATCGTTAGAAAAAGATATTTTAGAAAAATATAAGGAACCTTGCCCAGAAGCTTTAGTTGAGAGCGCTGTCAGGAACATCCAAATTCTGGAAGATCAAGATTTTTTTAATTTAAAAGTTAGTGTTAAATCATCTGATGTCTTTTTATCTTTATGGGCCTATAGACAATTGTCAAATAAGATTGATTACCCTTTACACTTAGGAATAACCGAAGCAGGTAGTTTTATTCCAGGAAGTATTAAATCTTCAATAGGACTTGGAACTTTATTATTAGAGGGAATTGGAGATACAATTAGAGTTTCTTTATCTGACGATCCTGTTCAAGAGGTAAAAATCGGCAACGAAATTCTAAAGTCTTTAAATCTTAAACAAAGAGGGGTTAAAATCATTTCATGCCCTTCATGTGCAAGACAAGGATTTGATGTAATAAAAACCGTAAAAATATTAGAGCAAAAATTATCGCATATAAAAACACCAATTACACTGTCAATTATTGGATGTGTTGTGAATGGACCAGGCGAGGCAGCTCATACAGATGTTGGGATTACTGGAGGAAGGAACAATAGTAGTATGCTCTATATTAATGGAGATCAAATGAAAAAAATTTCAACTAATGAAATGGTAGACAAAATAATTTCCTTAATTGAAATAAAAGAAAAAGAGTTAAAAAAAGTTTCAAAAGATAAGTAATAGTTTCAATGTCATTACCTAAAAATAAAGTTTCAGAAATAATAAATAAACACTCAGAGCTTGAAAAGGAATTATCAAGCTCCAACCTAGACAGTAAATCATATGCTCAAAAATCAAAGGAGTATTCTAGCCTTAATGAAATCATTTCATGCGCAATTGAATTTTCAAAATATAGTGAAAATAAAATTGGACTAGAGAAAATTATTTCAGACAATAACAGTGATGAAGAAATTAAAGAGTTGGCAATTGTCGAATTAGAAGAATTGAACAAGACGCATAAAAATAATGAAAATAAACTTAAATTGTTTCTTCTTCCAAAAGATGAGGCAGACACTAAAAATGCTATTTTAGAAATTAGAGCTGGCACCGGGGGTTTAGAGGCAAGTTTATTTGCATCTGATTTATTTAAAATGTATGAAAAAATTTGTCATAAAAAGAATTGGTTTTTAGAAATTATAAGTTTATCTAAAAGTGATGCAGGAGGATTAAAAGAGGTTATTGCATCAATAAGAGGTAAAAATATTTATTCATTATTAAAATATGAAAGTGGTGTTCATAGAGTTCAACGAGTCCCTGATACAGAAACACAAGGTCGTGTTCATACCTCTGCTGCTACGGTTGCAGTTCTTCCAGAAGCAGAAGAAGTAGATGTCAAAATAGAAGATAAGGATCTTAGAGTAGACGTTTTTAGAAGTAGTGGACCAGGAGGTCAAAGTGTGAATACAACAGATAGTGCAGTAAGGGTAACTCATATACCTTCAGGAATAGTTGTAAGCCAACAGGACGAAAAATCACAAATTAGAAATAGGGAAAAAGCATTAAAAATTTTAAGATCAAGATTATATGAATTTGAAAGAAAAAAAATTGATGATCAGCGATCATTAGATAGAAAAAGTAAAATAGGTTCAGGTGATAGATCTGAAAGAATTAGAACCTATAATTTTCCACAAGGAAGAGTGACAGATCATAGAATAAATCTTACTCTTCACAAGCTTGAAGAGTTTATGCAAGGAGAAATATTTGACGAAGTTGTTGAAAATTTAAATTTGCAAGCCCAAGAGGAACAATTGGAGAATTTAAAATCATGAATTATAGAACCATAATTAATAAAGCAACTTGTATTTTGAAAGAAAAATCGATTACAAATGCAGAAATTGATGCAGAAGAACTACTTTCTATTTGTTTAAATAAAACAAGAGAGAATATACTCTTAAATCTAGAAAAAAAAATTAGCAAGTCTGAAATAAATGATTATATTAATTTAGTAAATAGAAGAAAAAAAAAAGAACCAATTTCTTTCATAACTGGAAAAAGATACTTTTGGAAAAACGAATTTAATGTAAACAAAAATGTATTGACCCCAAGATTTGAGACTGAGCTTTTAGTTGAGGAGATTCTTAAGTTGTATGGAAAATCAAGCAATATTAAAGTTTTAGATATTGGATCAGGTTCTGGATGTATATTGATATCTTTATTAAATGATAGACAGAAATGGAAAGGTACTGGTTTGGATATTTCCTCTTTAGCCCTTAAAACAGCAAAAATTAATGCAAAAATGCAACAGGTCAGTAATAGAATTAACTTTATAAAGTCAGATATTGACAAATTTTGCAGCAATAAATATGATTTGATTGTATCTAATCCACCTTATGTAAATAAAATTGGATTTAACAATCTTGATTTAGGTGTAAAAAATTTTGAGCCTAGAATAGCTCTTTATGGTGGTATAGATGGTTTAAGTGTTATCAAAAAGATAATAAAAAAAAGTAAAAATATTTTAAAAAACAGTGGTTTATTAGCTTTAGAGATCGGTAAAGGGCAACACTTTAAAGTAAAAGATATATTAAAGGAAAATGGGTTTTATATTTTAAAAATGATAAAAGATTATCAAAAGATTGAAAGATGTATATTTGCAAAGAAAGTTCATGAGAAATTTTAAAAATAATAGAAGAAGATTTAGAAGTAATTCCTATGAGAGAAATCTTAAGCTTAACTCTAATGAACAAAATCTAAATTCAACTTTAGGTAACGTATCTGACTTTAAAAGAAAAAATTTTTTTAAAAATAATTTAAATTTTTCAAAACTAATTCAAAAATACTCAGATCTTGCAAGGGAGGCACTATCAAGTGGGGACAAAATATTATACGAAAATTATATGCAACATGCTGACCACTTCTTAAGACTTTCTGAAAATTCAAGCAATAATGTAAACTCGAAAAACATTTCTTCAAATATTTCTTCAGAAAACTTAAATGATGCAAATGTAACTAAGATTAAAGATTCAGAATCAAATCAACAAAATCAAACACAAATAGATAAAAGTTAATTATTACTAATCAATTCTGATTTAAGGACATTAATTTTAATTTTTGCCAACTCAAATAATTCTCTGTTTTGCCCTTTTAACTTTTTTCCAGAAGGTAGTTTAAGTGTTTGTGAATTAATTTTTTTTCCATTTTTTATTACTTCGTAATGTAAATGTGGTCCTGTTGACATGCCTGTCGATCCTACATACCCAATTATTTGCCCTTGACTTACTCTTACACCTTTTTTTACACCTCGCGCAAATTTTGACATGTGTGCATAAACAGTACTGTAGGTACTGTTATGTCTTATTTTTACACAGTTACCTCCGCCACCACACCAACCAGCCTTAAGGATTACACCTGTGCCAGATGCCATTATAGGTGTACCCATAGGTGCAGCAAAATCAGTTCCTTGATGCATTTTGTTGTAACCAAGTATTGGATGTTTTCGCATTCCATAACTAGATGATAACCTTGCTCCATTTATTGGTGTTTTCATTAAAGTTTTTTTTATACTTTGTCCGTTGGATTCGAAATGATCTTTTATTTTATCCTTGTCCGATTGAAAAAAATAAAGCTCTAACGATTTACCTTGTAAAATTAAATTAGCATATAGAATATTTCCATAATCAACAGTTTGATTCTCTCCATTCTTATATTCTTCATATACAATTTGAAAACTGTCATTTTTTCTTATATCTCTTTGGAAATCAACTTGAAATCCATATATTTGTGCAAATTGGACAATAATATTAGGATCAATTTTTTTTTCAATTGCTGCTTTGTATAAGCTATTTTTAATATAATTTTCTTTATATAAAGTTGTTAAAGTAAGTTCTTTAGTTAACTTTACATATTCATACATGTTTTGTTCATTTAATGTGATAATTAAATCTTTCTTTTTATTAATAGGTATTATTACTTTAATTAATTTTTTTCTTTCCAAATTATCAATTTCAAAATTGATTTTTTGATTTTCATAAAGATTAATTTTTATTTTGTTTTTAGCTATATACTCAGTTATCCTTTTTTTTTCTTTTTGATGTAAATTTAATTTATCAAGGACTAATTCAAAGCTATCTCCAGTATTTATAATATAATCTACTGTTTGGAATCTAGGTTTAAGATTTTTAGCTATTGATTTAAGAGTTTTTTGTAAATAAATATTTTGAAGTATATTTTCTAGGCTTTGTTTTTCTTCCGTTTTAAATTTGTCGTAAATACTTATCGAAAATACTGCCAAAGTTATCAATATTAATAGAATTATAAATGAATGGAGCTGTTTAATCTTTTGATAAATTATATTTTTATTAAAATTGTTAATCATGAAAAAACGTTGTATATAAAGGGTTTTTTAACATATTTTTTTAAATCTAATAACTTGATTTATAAAATTTTTAGCATATAAGCGTCCACCTGACTTAAAAAAGTTATATTTATCAGGGTTTTTAGCCTGATTAGCTATTTTATTTGTAAAAATTTAAGAAGAGAAGTGTGGACGGTTAAGGTTACCAAAATTTGTCGTACACAC
>MDTD01002262.1_pt1 | contig 17354 bp, 14 predicted proteins | sample 811221 | NCBI WGS metagenome assembly MDTD01 (sample SAMN05326646, study PRJNA326480) | marine metagenome | isolation source: seawater | place: Pacific Ocean: South West | collected 2011 | reverse complement strand
GGTCAGGTTGTGGAACTGGATCATGTCGAGCCGATCCACCTCGAGGCGCTCCAGGGAACGCTCGATGCTCGCCATCGCACCGTCGTAGTCCCGTTCGCCGGTCTTGGTGGCGAGGAAGAAGTGGTCGCGATGGTGCTTCAGCCACGGAGCGAGCCGCAGCTCCGAGTCGCCGTAGCTGGCCGCCGTGTCGATGTGGTTGACGCCGAACGCCAGCAGCAGCTCGAGCAGCGCGTCGGCCCGGTCCTGACGCATGGCGCCCAGCGCGGCGGCGCCGAACAGGGTCCGGGTGCTGTGGTGGCCGGTGCGGCCGAAGGGCAGTCGCTCGATCATGGCTCGACTCTACGCCCCCGGCGTGACCGAAGAAAGCGCCGCGACGGTCCGCTCTGGCCGCCGCGCCGCCGACGCGGTACCGTTCCGCCACCGTGGCGTGGAGGACATCGATGCTCGTGGAATCCAGCACCGTCAGCCGGGAAGCCTTCGAGCAGGGCACCGGCTGGCAGCTCAAGCCGGAGGGCGCCTGCAAGGGCGACGTCTGCATTCCCCTGAACCCGGTTCCGGGCGACACAATCGACGTGGCGGACCTGGCCGGACGCATGGGGCTGCCGCTGGCGAAGGACGACGCCCACGGCCTGTGGGCCCTGGGACCGGAATCCATCGGCGGCCGCGCCCTCACCACCGCCGAGGCGCCGGACCTGCGGCTGCCGGACCTCGACGGCCGGGAATTCCGGCTGTCGAGCCTGCGCGGCCGGAAGGTGCTGATCTACGCCTGGGCCCCCTACTGAGGCTGCTCCCGCGACCTGCCCGTGTGGCAGGCATTACGTGAGGCGCTGCATCCCCAGGGTTTCGAGCTGGTCACCGTCGGCCTGGACGCCCTCGGCGACGAAGGCTGCCGGCCGTTCATCGAGGCGGCCCGGCCCAGCCATCCGTCGCTCATCGACGCCCACCACGTCATGGCGGACCTGTTCGGCGTCGTCAACATTCCCCAGAGCGTGTGGATCGACGAGCAGGGCATGATCGTGCGCCCCGCGGAGGTCGCGCCGGCGCCGCCGGACGTGCCGCGGGAACCGCCCCAGGCGCCGCCGGGCGAGGTGCCCGAACGGTTCCAGCAGATCATGGCCGAAGCCGCGAAGATCCGGCAGGACGCCGAGGCCTACCACGCCGCGCTGCGCGACTGGGTGGCCCGGGGCAGCGACAGCGTCTACGCCCTGCCGCCGGACGAGGTGATCGCCCGGTCGCAGCCGCGCAACGCCGACGTCGCCCTCGGCCACGCCCACTTCGAGCTGGCCTGCGAGCTGGAGCGCCGCGGCCATCACGACGCGGCCATCGGCCACTTCCGGGAAGCCCACCGGCTGGTGCCGGAGAGCTGGACCTTCCGCCGCCAGGCCTGGTCCCTGGAACGGCCCGTGGACGGACCGCTGGCCCGGTTCTGGCAGGGACCGGACCCATCGGCGCCGCAGGACTGGCCCTACGAGGGCGACTGGCTCGCCGACATCCGCGCGGAGGGGGCCGAAAACTACTACGAGCGGTGGCAGCCGTGACCGGCCCGTGCGCTGGCTGATCCTGGTGCTGGCGGCGATTCCCGCCGCCGCCGTCTGGGCCACGCTGGTGTTCGTCGGGGCCGCCAGCGGCTGGTGGCGCACGCCGCTGGCGCCGCCCGGCGACTCGGCCGCCTTCGCCGCGGCCGTGGCCGACCGGCTGGACCGGGACAACCGGGGCAACGCCGCGTTCCGGCTGATCGAGGGCGGCCGCGTCGCCGGCGAGCACTACGTGTCCATCGGCGAGCCCGTCGGACCGGACACCCTGTTCCAGATGGCCTCCGTCAGCAAATGGGTCACCGCCTGGGGCGTGCTGCGGCTGGTGGAGGGCGGCACCGTGGATCTGGATGCGCCGGTCGAGTCCTATCTCAGCCGCTGGTCACTGCCCGCGAGCGAGTTCGACGCCGCCGACGTCACCGTGCGCCGCCTGCTCAGCCACACCGCCGGACTCACCGACGGGCTCGGCTACGGCGGCTTCCCGCCCGGCACCGACGTCCAGCCGCTGGAAGCCTCCCTCGACCAGGCCACCGACGCGATGGCCGGCGCCGACGGCCGCACCCGGGTGGGCCTGGCGCCCGGCAGCGAATGGCGCTACTCCGGCGGCGGCTACGCCCTGCTGCAGCTCATGATCGAGGACGTGAGCGGCCAGCCGTTCCCGCAGTATATGGCCGAGCACGTGCTGGGGCCGCTGGGCATGGCGGCGTCCACCTTCGAGATCGCGCCGCCGGACCCGCCGCAGCTCGCGACCTTCTACGACCGGACCGGCGAACCGGCGCCCCACTACCGTTTCGCGGCCCCCTCCGCCGCCGGCCTCTACAGTTCCACCGCCGACCTGACCCGCTTCATCCGCGCCCACGCTGCCGGACCTGCCGGCGGCACCGCCGGCGCAGGCGTGCTCCGACCCGACACGCTGACGCGGATGTTCACGCCCACCGCCAGCGTGCTCGGCACCGACATCTGGGGCCTCGGCGTCATGCTCTATGCCCCGAACGGCGTCGGCGGCCACATCGTCGGCCACGAGGGCAGCAACGCGCCGGCCATCAACACCTCGGTGCGCGTCGACCCGGCCAGCGGCGACGGCATCGTCGTGCTGGTTACCGGCCACCCGTCCCTGGCCGGCGAGATCGGCAGCGAGTGGGTGTTCTGGCGCACCGGCCGGCTCGACACCATGGATTACGTCCGCGACACCGGACGCACCGTATTGATCATCGGCGCAGGCTGGCTGGTGATCGCCGGCGCGGTGGTTATCATCGGGTGGCGCGCGAACCGGCGCCGGGCAACGGGGAGAGAGGACACATGACGGGACGGCTCGACGGCAGGGTGGCGATCATCACCGGGGGCGCCTCCGGCATCGGCCGCGGCTGCGCGGAACGGTTCGCCGAAGAGGGCGCCATCGTCGTCATCACGGACATCCAGGACGCCGCCGGCGAGGCCGCGGCGGCCGCCATCAACGACGCCGGCGGACGCGCCGAGTACCGGCACCACGACGTCACCGACGAGGACGACTGGCGGGCCGTGGTGAGCGCCGCGCTGGACCGGCACCGCCGCCTCGACGTGCTGGTGAACAACGCCGGCATCGGCATCGGCGCGAGCATCGTGGAGATGAGCCTCGAGGACTGGCGGCGTCAGCAGGCCATCAACCTGGACGGCGTGTTCCTGGGCCTGAAGCACTGCATTCCCGCCATGCGCGACAGCGGCGGCGGCTCGATCATCAACATGTCCTCGGTCGCGGGACTGAAGGGCAGCCCGAGGCTGGCGGCCTACAACGCCACCAAGGGCGGGGTGCGGCTGCTGACCAAGGGCGTCGCTCTGGAGTGCGCCCGGGAGGGCTGGAACGTGCGGGTCAACTCCGTGCATCCCGGCATCATCGACACGCCGATCTGGACCAAGGAGGTCGGCGGCCTGCAGCCGGGCGTCAACGCCATCGACCCCCACGCCATGGCGGAGGTGTCGGCGCCGGTGGGGCGCGCCGGCCTGCCGAGGGACATCGCCAACGGGGTGCTGTATCTCGCCAGCGACGAATCCGCCTACGTCACGGGCACGGAACTGGTGATCGACGGCGGCCTGTCGGCCTGACGGCGGCCGCCAGGAAAGGCTGCGGGACGACGCCCCGCAGCCCGTGCCCTGCGGCTACTTCGCGGCGCCGATGCGCGGCTAGATGCGCTTGAAGTCCTCGCGCAAGATGGCATAGGTGATCCCCACGCCCTGCACGTTGACGAACAGCGCCCGCCCGCTCCTGTCGAAACAGGCGCCGCAGAACTCGCTGGTGTCCAGGTTGTTCACGGCGAAGTCGAACAGCCCGCCCGACGCTTCCACGCCGACCACGCGCTGGCTGTAGTTGGGCGCGCCGGGCTGACCGGAACTGCCGTCTTCACACAGATACAGCGTGCCGTCCGGCGCGACGGTCAGGTTGTCGGGCCCGTCGAGCAGGTTCTCGTCGGTGGACTCCACCACCAGGGTCACCGTCTCGCGCTTCGGGTCGTAGCACCAGACCTGGCCTTCGCCCGCCTCCCCGGCGCCGCTGCAGACCCAGAAGTGCAGCCCCTTGTGGTACCAGGCGCCCTCGCCGCGCCACCACAGCGCGCCACCCTTGGCCTTCGCCTCGAAACGCAGGGTGTCGCCCACCGGGTCGACGTCCTCGAACTTCACCCAGGACACCTTCAGCGGCTGGCCCAGGAACGGCAGCATGCTGCCCGATGCGCCGCGGGCGGTACCGCGGGTGTCGACGACGCCGTCGGTCAGCGGCAGCAGGCTGCCGTCGCACACGCTGCGCTGGCCCGGCAGCACCACCATGGCGTACAGGTCGCCGCCTTCCTGGAGATCACCGAACGCGCCCGGCCGTTTCTTCGGCACGAAGCGGTAGTAGGCGCTGTCGCCGCGATCCTCGGTCTGGTAGACGTACCCGGTGACCGGGTCGACGGAGATCGCCTCGTGGTTCATGCGGCCCATCGCCACCAGCGGAATGGGATCCACGGCTTCGCCGAGCGCCGACGGCACCTCGAAGTTGTAGCCGTGGCGTTTCGTCGCGCGCGGATCGGAGTCGGGCGTCGTGACGTCCTCCTCGCAGCTCAGCCACGAGCCCCAGTAGGTCGGGCCGCCCGCGCAGTTGCGGATCGTCCCGCCCAGGGACACGTAGTCCTGCACCACCCGCCCGGTGCGGTCGACGATCACCGTGCTGGTGCCGCCGCCGCCGAGCCCGGCGGCCTCTCCGGCGAAAGGATCGTACTGCCTGCCGTTCACCGCCAGGCAGCCGGCGTTGCTGCCCGCCTCGTTCTCGATGATGCTGAGCTCGTGATTGCGCACCAGCGCGAAGTTGCCGCCGGGCGCCGGGAAGCAGGCCATGCCGTCATGGTCGCCCGGCACCAGGTTGCCGTCGGACATGAGCTGCCCGCGGATGGAGATCGCCGTGTAGCGGAACTTCTCCGGCAGGCGCAGCAGCGGCACGCCGCTCAGATCCCCCGCGCCCGGCACGTCGCTGAGATCGAAGGTGTTCTCGGGTATGGCCTCCACCAGCGGCCCGAACCCGGCCACCGTGAAGCTGCTGGGGTCGCAGGCCGCGGGCGCCAGAGACGTCCTGGCGTTCAGCCGGCCCAGCGGCGCCACGGCGGTCCCGGCCGCCGCGACGCTGAACAGGCGCGCAAAATTTCTCCGTGAGACTCCGTTCATCCGTCCCGCCCTCCTCAGGGTATGTGTGTGTGCGAATGCGGGTCCGAAGACGACCCGCACGCCTACCCTGGCTGCCGCCCGTAACGGCGGGATTGAGATCGGATGAACGTTCTATGAAATCGGCGGGGAACGATCCTCGCCCGTGTGGCCGGCCGCCTCGGCATCGGCCGCCGCGCCGAGTTCGCCCTCGCGGTCGCCGTAGGATTCCTCGAACATCTCCCACAGCGTGATGAACAGCGCCGCGATCAGCGGACCGATCACCAGCCCGGTGATGCCGAACAGGGCCAGCCCGCCGAGGGTCGCGAGCAGCACGAGATAATCCGGCATGCGGGTGTCGCGCCCGACCAGCACCGGCCGCAGCAGATTGTCGGCCAGCCCGACCAGCACCACGCCGACGAAGATCAGCACGATGCCGGCGACGATGCGCTCCGTGGTCAGCAGCAGAATGGCCGCCGGCACCCAGACCAGTCCGGGACCGACCACCGGCAGCAGCGAGGCGATGGCCATGACCACGCCCCACAGCACCGCGCCGCGCAGCCCCAGCACGGCGAACGCCACGCCGCCGATGGCGCCCTGCACCGCGGCGATCACGAACGTGCCCTTCACCGTGGCCCGCACCACGCTGGAAAAGCGCTCGAACAGATGCCGCTCCCTGGCGTCGCCGAGCGGCAGGATGCGGATCAGCCGGCCGACGATGTCGTGGCCGTCACGCAGGAAGAAGAACAGCAGATAGAGCATCAGCGCCACGCCGATGAAGAACTGCACGGTGTTCTGGCCGATCTGCAGGGCGTTGCTCGCCACCCACTGTCCGGTCACCAGCGCGAAGCTCGACAGCCTGCCGCGCAGCTCCTCGACGTCGATGCCGAGCCGCTCGACGTACTCGATCACCACCGGCGCGTTCTCACGGACCCAGCGCAGCGGCGCGCCGGGGTCGACGTCGCCGCGCTCGATGGCGGTCATCAGCGCGGACGCCTCGGTGGCCGCCGCCAGCCCGAGCAGGGCCAGCGGCACCAGGATCAGCAGCACGATGCCCAGCAGGGTCAGCCCGGAGGCCAGGGCGCCGCGCCCGCCCATGCCCGCCGCGAAGCGATCGTTCATGGGCTCGAACAGAATCGCGAAGGTCACCGCCCAGAAGATCGGAATGAGAAAGACGTTCAGCAGGCCGACGAAGGCCAGCGTCGCCAGCGTCAGCAGCGTGAAGAAGAAGACGCGCTCGATGGAAGTGCCCATGTTGCCTGCGACGGCCCCGATCCCTTGTCAGGATCAGAGCCTAACAGACCCGGAGGTTCAGGGCGGCGGCGGCAGCTCGTCCCGCAGCGGCTGGGGCAGACGGGCGAACAGCCGCTCCACGTAGGAATCGGTCGACTTCGCCATCATGTGATCACCGGCCATCGCCTGGGAGAAGGAGCCGGCGAGCTGAACCGGCTCCGCGGTCATGTCCAGGTCCGCCGGCCCCGACGCCGGCAGGTAGTGCAGGCGGCCCAGGTGCCGGTAGGTCTCGCGCGCCACCAGCGCCGGCAGCGGCGGTATCGGGTCGTCGCCGATCGGCTGGCCCGGCGGCACCGCGGGCGCCGGGTCGGCCCGGTTCTGCCAGCGGTGGGTGCGGGCCCCGAGCACGCCGGCGTAGTGGGCGGTGAACGGCACGTTCACCAGCCGCGGGGCGCCGTAGGTGTACACGCCCCGGACGTCCAGGTCGGCGTGCATCTGCGCCCGGTAGGCGAACAGGGTCGCCAGGGCGCCGCCCAGGCTGTGCCCGGTGACGAACAGCCTGCGGCCGGCGGCGAGCGCGTCCTGAACGTCTGCCAGCACGTCCGCATACAGGGCCTCCACCGCGCTGTCGAATCCCGGATGGGTGCGAAGGTGCAGGTTGCCGCCCCACTCGGGTCGCTGCCGGAGCGGCGCGAAGCTGAGATTCGTCACCCAGTTGGCCGGTAGATCGGGACACAGGCTGGGAAACACCATCCGCAGCACGCAGTGGCTGGTGGACTGCATCTCCGAGCCCCGGAACACCACGACGACCAGACCCGGTCCGGACACCACCGCCGCCCGCAGATGCCGGGACGGAATCTCGGTGAACGCCACGTCTTCCATACCCCAGTCCTGCATCAGCCCGCGGAACGCGGTCGCGCTCGACGCCGGATCTCCCAGGGCGTCCGAGTAGATGAAGTAGCTCAGCAGCGCCAGCATGTAGCTGTTGCGCCAGTCGTGGTCCACGGCCTGGGGGCTCATCCAGTCGGCGAGCCCCGGCGGGGCCGGCGCCGGGGCGGGCTGCGCCCGGCTGCCGCCGCTCACCGCGGCGCCGGCGACCCTGGGCTTCGGGCCGGCGGGCCCGGAACCCCGGGCGCACTCGAACAGGCTGCCGTCCGGACGAACGCAGATCGACACCGGCACGGCGCGGTCGAGCGCCGCGTTCCGCTCGACGACCAGGCGATCACGCAGCGCGTCACGCACCATGCCGGCGGACGCCCGGGCCGGCACCCGGTAGACGGCCGTCAGCGCGCGTTCGATGTCCCGGGGCGGGTAGTCGACGGCGCGCAGCGCCCGGGCCGCCGCGGCCGGCGACACGTCGCCCAGGGCGCGCAGCCGTTTCACGGCCGTGCCGGCGTCGGCGCCCCCGGCGCGCAGCGCCGAGAGATCCAGATGAGCCGCCGGCGCGGACTTGCGCACCAGCGGCTCGCGAACCGTGGCCTCCCGGGCGGCGGCCGGAGCCGGCGCCAGGCCGATCAGCAGCGCGCCCGCCACGACCAGGCGCCAGGCAATCCCCGTGGTCCATCCGAACATCGGCGCCTCCCGGCTGTCTCGACCCAGGCAGGCTAGTCGGCGGCGGGATCGGCCGGTATCCCTCGAATGGGGTACGCCGGGCGGCGTCCGGTCACAGCATCAGCAGGGTGCGCACCAGCAGCACCAGCAGCACCAGGCTGCCGAGGGCGAACAGCAGGAAGCGCAGCGGTATGACGTTCTTCGTCGCCTGCACCAGCGAGTGGGCGACCCGGATCGCCACGTAAGCCCAGGCCAGGCCGACGTTGACGGCGTCCCCGGCGCCGATCAGCTGTGCCGCCAGGGCCAGCGCGTAGAAGATGGTCGGCTGCTCGTGAAGGTGGTTGTAGTTGTCGGCCACCCGGGCCACTTCCGGCGGCAGCACCAGCGGCGCCCCGGTGCGGCTGAGCTCCGCGACGTCGACGTTCGCCTTCTGCATCGCCGGAATGCGGGTGGCGTACATCCACAGCCACATCACGAAGGTCCAGGCCACCAGCGCCAGCACCGGCGTCATCATGCCGTGTTCGTACATGCCGTCTCTCTCCCTGTCCGCAAAGAACGCCATGATTGCCCCGACGCCGGGTCAGGCGCAACGCGGCCGGCGGGCACGAAAAAAAAGCGCGGGCACCCCGGGGCGCCCGCGCCGGCTTCGGCACGTGACCGCGGCGCGGTCACGTGGCCGCGCCTGTCAGTCGATGCTGGCGAGCATTTCGAACTCCGCATCGGTGGTGACGTTGCCGTCGGGGCCGATCGTCACCTTGTGGGGCGGAATGAGCCGGGGATCGTCGTTGAACCAGGCGTCCGGATTGCGGTTCACGACGAAGCCGAGGAGCTCGCCGGAGTGACGGTCGACCAGAATGTCCTCCACCTCGCGGATGTGCCGGCCATCGGCGAAGGCGACGGCATCATCGAGCAGCCGGGACACCATCCGGTGGTCCGCCTCGCTGCGCTTCAGGGTCAGCTCCCGGGGTCCCCGTGCCGCCCCGTCGTCGATCCGCAGCACGGTGTCCAGGGTCGCGCCGTCCTCGACGGCCACGTTGTCGAACCGGACGAACCCGTCGTCGGCGCCGCTCAGGGCGTAGGGATAAGGCACCTCGTAGAGCACGTAGGCCACGGCCGAGCCACGCTCGTTCAGGATCAGGTCGCGCACGCTGCCCACCGGGTTGGCGACGGTGTGCACGTCGCCGCCGAGCAGCCGGTCCGCGCTGACCGCGTCGTCCAGCGCGCCGTGGCCGGCCGGTGCGCCGCCGACCCTGTCCGCGACGGCCACGGCGGGCGCCAGCAGCGCCGCCGCCAGACCGAGTCCGAGGGATTTGCAGTATTTACACGTCGGTCGCATGAAACCTCCGTATTCAGCACATGTACCCCGTGGGGGAGCAATGGTCATGCCAGCCATCGGTTAGACTGGCGTTCCGACAGGAGACTTGCGTGCAGGAATTCTCGAGCGTCTACGCCCGGCGGATCCTTCTGGCTTCGCTGGTGTGCATCGGCATGGGCTTCACCGTGCTGTTTCCCGTGCTCGCGCCGCTGGGCCGGGAGATCGGCCTGTCCGAGTTCCAGATCACCTCGATCATCGCCACGTCGGCGCTGACGGTGTTCCTGGCCACCCCCATCTGGGGCCGCCTGTCGGATCAGTGGGGCCGCAAGCGGGTCATTCTGGTCGGCCTGTTCGGCTTCTCCGCCGGCACGGTGCTGTTCAACTCGGTGCTGTACGCCGGGCTCGCCGGCGCCCTCACCGGCTGGATGCTGTTTCTCGCCCTGGTCGCCGCGCGGGTCGCCCACGCCACGGTCATGGCCGCCTCCATGCCGGCCGCCAACGCCTACATGGCGGACATCACCGATGCCGCCAACCGCACCAAGGGCATGGGCGCCGCCGGGGCTGCCAACAACGCCGGGGCCATTCTCGGCCCGGCCGTGGCGGCGCTGGCGTTCGTCACCCTGCTGACCCCGCTGTGGGTCATGGCCGGCGTGGCCTTCCTGACCGGGCTGTTCGCCTGGCGCTTCCTGCCGGAGCCGCCCCGCCACAAGCCCCGGCAGCGCCAGCCGCGCATGCGCTACACGGACCCGCGGATCTTCGCCTTCGTGATCGTCGGGGTGACCATGTTCACCGGCATGGCGCTGGTGCAGCAGACCATGGGATTCCGCTTCCAGGACGCGCTGAATCTCGACGCTGCCGCCACCGCGCGCACCTTCGGCCTGGCCATGATGGCCTCGGCGGGCTGCTCGCTGCTGGCCCAGGGCTTCATCGTGCAGCGCCTCAGCCTGGCCCCCTTCACGCTGCTGCGCCTGGCGCTGCCGCTGCTGATCGTCGCGTTCACGCTCATGTCGCTGCTGGAGACCCAGCTCGGCCTGACCGCCGCCATGATGATTCAGGGTCTGGGCATGGGGCTTGCGGGGCCGGCGTTCATGGCCGGCGCCTCTCTCGCAGTGTCCGCCGAGGAGCAGGGCGCGGTGGCCGGCGTGGCGGGATCCTGCGGGCCGCTCGGCTTCACCCTCGGCCCGCTGATCGGCGGGGCCCTCTACCAGATCGGGCCCGCCCTGCCCTACGCCTGCGCCGCGGGCATGTACGTCGTGCTGCTGATCAGCATGCACTGGCTGGGGCGTCGAGTTCCAAGCACCGGCTCGACGCGCTAAAGTCCGGCGGACATCGATACCTCGGGGGGGGGAGGAATCATGGCTACTCGATTCGTCGCGGCAGCGATCGTGCTGCTGACCCTGTGCGCCTGCTCGCCGCCGGACGACGCCGACGCGCCCGACGCCGCGGCCCAGCCGGCGCCGGCGGACGCCCCGTCCGGCAGCGGCCCGGCCGGCATTGCGCGCAACCCTGACCGCAATCCGTACTTCGGCGACCTGCACGTTCACACCAACCTGTCCTTCGACGCGTACCTGTTCGGCACCCGCCGCGATCCCGACGACGCCTACGCGTTCGCCAAGGGCGGCGCCATCGAGCACGCCACGGGCTTGCGCATGCAGATGAAGAAGCCGCTGGACTTCCTCGGCGTGACGGACCATGCGTTCCTGCTCGGCATGATGCGCGAGATCGCCGAAAACCCGGGCGGGCCCCACGCCGAGCACGAGGTGGCCGACGCGATCCGCGGTGCCGTCGACGCCCAGGGCGCCGGCGCCGCCTTCGCCGCTCTGCTCGGCTACATCCAGAACGTTCAGCAGGAGGGCGGCGAGAACGTGCTGGACGACCGCGACGTCATGCGCAGCGCCTGGCAGGAAGTGGTGGAAGCCGCCGAGCGCCACAACGACCCCGGAAACTTCACCGCGTTCATCGGCTACGAGTACACCAGCTCCGGCCCCCAGTTCCAGAACCTGCACCGCAACGTGATCTTCCGCGGCAGCGAGGCGCCGGCCACGCCGTTCAGCCGCTTCGACTCGCTGAATCCCGAGGACCTGTGGGCGTGGATGGACGCCCGCCGGGCGGAGGGCATGGACGCCGTGGCCATCCCCCACAACTCGAACGGCTCCGACGGCTGGATGTTCCAGACCACCAATTTCGCCGGCGACCCCATCGACGCGGCCTACGCCGAGATCCGCATGCGCAACGAGCCCATCGTCGAGAACACCCAGGTCAAAGGCACCTCGGACACCCATCCGCTGCTGTCGCCCAACGACGAGTGGGCCGACTTCGAGATCATGCCGCTGCGGGTGGCGAGCAACCTGCCGAGCCAGCCGAACGGCAGCTACGTGCGCGAGGCGTATCTCAACGGCCTGCTCATGGAGGAGGCACGCGACGTCAACCCGTACAAGTTCGGCGTGATCGGCTCGTCGGATACCCACAACGCCGCCGGCTCCTTCGAAGAGGACAACTACTGGTCCAAGACCGGATTCACCGACATCGAGCCCTGGCAGCGCGGCTCGGTGCCGCTGCCGAACTCACCGCCGGACGATCCCCAGTACGCCACCGCCGCGAGCCAGTACTGGGGCGCCTCGGGCCTGGCCGGCGTATGGGCGGAGTCGAACACCCGGGGGGACATCTTCGACGCCTTCCGCCGCAAGGAGACCTTCTCCACCAGCGGCCCGCACATTCCGGTGCGCTTCTTCGCCGGCTACGGCATCGACGAGGCGCTGGCTGCCGCGCCGGACGCCATCGCCCGGGCCTACCGGGACGGCGTGCCCATGGGCGCGGACCTGTCCCCGGCGCCGGAGGGCGACGCGCCGGCCTTCCTGGTCTGGGCCGCCCGGGACGCCGACAGCGCGCCGCTGCAGCGGCTGCAGATCATCAAGGGCTGGATCGAGAACGGCGAGGCGCGGGAGGCGGTATTCGACGTGGCCTGCTCCGACGGCCTGGCCGTGGACCCGGACACCGGGCGCTGCCCGGACAACGGCGCGACGGTGGACCTCGCAACCTGCGCCATCAGCCCGGACAGGGGCGCCGGCGAGCTCAGGACCGTGTGGCGGGACCCGACCTTCGACCGCACCCAGCGCGCGTTCTACTACGTGCGGGTGCTGGAGAATCCGAAGTGCCGGTGGTCGACCTGGGACGCGATCCGCGCCGGCGTCGAGCCCCGGGCGGACATGCATGCGACCATTCAGGACCGGGCCTGGTCCTCGCCGATCTGGTATCCGGGCGCCTGATCCAGCGACCGGCCCGCCGCATCGGCGAACCGGTCCAGCAGGTGGGCCACCGACAGACTCCAGACGCTGACCAGCCAGGCCAGCAGCGGCACGCCGAGGAACAGGGCCACCCACCCCAGCGGGCCGCCGTTGAACGTCTCGCTGCCCCACAGCCACGAGGCGAACATGCCGGCGCTGGCCAGAGCCGCCACGCCGGCGGCGACCTTCAATTTGGCGCCGAGCCGCCAGGGTTCTCTCGGGCCGAACACCAGCGTCCGCAGCCCGCCGAGGATCCAGCCTGCCAGGGACAGCAGGGCCCAGTAGCGCCACAGCCAGGACGAAATGTCCCCGTCGTCGAAGTGCAGTGCGCCGTCGCCGCTGTTGGCCGGGTCCGCTGCCGGCGGCGGGTCCGTCGTGCCGGGGTCGGCAGCCGCCTCCGGCGGTGGTCCCAGCAGATCCTCCGGGTCGCCGCCGAACCACGCCTCGTAGACGTAGGCGGCCCGCTCGACTGCCGTGAACGCCTGATCCTGGAAATTCACCAGCAGCAGCGCCAGCACCATGAGCCACACGAAGATCCACACCACCAGCATGGGCACGAGCTGCGTCCAGCGCAGATAGGCCACCCCGGCGGTCACCACCGCGGCGAGCACGTGCCTGACAGGCTGGCTCACGGGGCACTCCGGATCCGGACCATGCGCCCGCTCACAGCCTGGCGATGACGTCCTCGCCGATGCGGCGGATGCCTTCCACCGGATCCGGCCCGAGGCCCATCAGCAGCATGACGGCGCGATGCACGCCGGCCGCCTCGAGCGCCTGCAGGCTCTCGACGCCGCCCTGCCCCGGCCACATGCAGGTGATCTCGATCTCGTCCGGATCGCGGCCGAGCTTCTCGCAGGCCGCCCGCATCTCGGCAATCTGACCGCCGAGGGCGGCCGGATCGGAGCCGGGCACGAACCAGCCGTTGCCGTGGCGGGCGATGCGCTCGTAGATCTTGCCCTTGCTGCCGCCCATGACGATGGGCATCGGGTTCTGGCGGGGCAGCGGGTAGCTCTTGAAGCCGGTCCAGTCGAGGAAGTCGCTCTGGTGCTCGACCACCTCGCCGGACCACACCTTGCGCATGGCGGCGACGTAGTCGTCGAAGCGGGCGCCGCGCCGCTCGAAGGGCACGCCCATGGCGCGAAACTCCTCTTCGAGCCAGCCGATGCCGACGCCGAGCATGAAGCGGCCGTTGGAGACCACGTCGAGGCTCGCCGTCTGCTTGGCGAGCAGCAGCGGATTCACTTCCGAGAGAATGTTCACGCCGGTGCCGAGCCGGATGGTCCTGGTCGCCGCAGCGATGGCGGTGAGCGCGATCAGCGGGTCGATGAACGGCGTCTCCGGCTCCACGCCCATCTTGCCGGAGTCGTTGTAGGGATACTTCGACTGATAGTCGACGGGCACGATCACGTGCTCGAAGGTCCACACGGACTCGAAACCGACGCTCTCGGCGAGCTGTGCGAGTCCGATCATCCGGGCGGCATCGTCGATGCCGATGTTGACGGGAATGAGTCCGAGCTTCATGGGCGCCTCGATCGGGGTGTTGACGGAAACGCCAGTCTACCCGGCGCGGCCGCCACTGTCCGTGCGCAGCCGTGCCTCCGACTCAGCCTCCGGGCCGGCGCGCCCTGCCGTCCAGCAGATCCGCCACGGCCGCCAGCAGCTCGCCGAGCCGGAACGGCTTCTGCAGCACCCTGTCGGTGCTCCGCGGCGCGGCGCCGCCGGTCTGGGGCGCATAGCCCGTGACGAACAGCACGCGCAGATCCGGATGGCGCTGCAGCAGCCGGTCGCGCAGCTCCGGGCCGTTCATGCGCGGCATGACCACGTCGGACACCAGCAGATCGATGTCTCCCGCGGTCTCCGCCAGCGTCAGCGCCTGCTCGCCGTCGGCAGCCACGGTGGCCGTGTAGCCAGCACGTTCCAGGGCCTCGGCGACCATCTCGCGGATGCTCTGCTCGTCCTCCACCACCAGCACCCGCGCGCCGACGTGAACCCGGCCCTCGGTGTCGCCGCCCGCGGCCGGCTCGCCGTCCTCGTCCGGCTGGGCCACCGGCAGCCACACGGCGACGGTCGCTCCCTTGCCCGGAGCGCTGTCGACGAACACGCCGCCGCCACGCTGCTCGGCGATGCCGTACACCGTCGACAACCCGAGCCCGGTGCCGGCACCGATGTCCTTGGTGGTGAAGAACGGGTCGAAGATGCGCTGCTGTACCTCGTAGCTCATGCCCACGCCGCTGTCGGTGACCCCGATGACGACGTACTCGCCGTCCGGCAGGTTGGGGCGCACCAGGCTGGAGGCCGAGCCGGCCTCCCGCTGCAGCGTCCACAGCCGCAGGCGCCCGCCTCTGGGCATGGCGTCCCGGGCGTTCACGCACAGGTTGACGACGATCTGCTCGATCTCGCTGGTGGCGGCGGCCACCTCGGCGACCCGGGGGTCGAGGTCGAGCTGAACGGTGATCTGCTCGCCGATCAGTCTCGTCAGCATCGGCGCCAGGCTGCGCACCACGTCGTTCATGTGCGCCACCGCGGCGCGGCGGGTGCCCCGCCGGCCGAAGGTCAGCAGGCGTTCGGTCAGATCCGCCGCCCGCTCCGCGGCGCGCTCGATCTCGACGGCGGCGTCGCCCTCGGGGGTTCCGGCCCGGGCATGCTCCTGAAGCTGGCTGGCGTAGCCGAGAATGACGGTGAGCAGGTTGTTGAAATCGTGCGCGATGCCGCCGGCGAGCTGCCCCACCGCCTCGAGCTTCTGGGACTGACGCAGCTCCTGCTCGAGCTGCTGCTCGCGGGTGACGTCGCGAATCACGCCGATGAAGCCGATGGCATTGCCTGCGTCGTCGCGCACGGGCGCCACGGTGGCGTCGCGCACGCGCTCGACACCATCCTCCCACAGGGAGGCATAGCGCTGCTTCCAGGTTTCGCCGCGCGCCAGCTTGCCGGCGATCTCCCGCAGCAGGGACTTGTCCTCGCTGCCGGCCACGGCGAACGCCGACATCGGCAGGCCGACCACACTGCGGCCCGTGTAGCCCATCATGTCGACGAAGGCCGGATTGGCGAACACCACCCGCCCCTGGGCGTCGAGCACGGTGATGGCTTCGCCGGCGTGCTCCAGGGCGCCCGCCACCCGCGCCCCGAAAGCCTCGCTGGCGAGCCGCTCGGTGACGTCGACGCCGATGCCGAGCACGCTGGACCGCTGATTGGCGGGGTCGACGAAGGGCACCCGCACCACGTCCAGCACCCGCTGCTGGCCTTGGCCCGAGGCGAACGACTCCCGCCGCACCGGCAGCGGCTCGGCGGCGGCCAGGGCTTCCCGGTCGGCGACGTCGTGACGCTGGTTCTCCTCCCGGTCCCCCGGCAGCACGTCGGAACCGTGCCCGATCAGGTCGGCGGCCGTCCGCCCGGACAGATCGGCGAGGGCGCGGTTGACGAAGGAGAACCGGCCCTGGTCGTCCTTGACGTACACCGGGTGCGGCAACAGGTCCATGACCTCGCGCAGGGTCCGTTCGCTGCGCTGCAGCGCCGCATGCTCGCGGGCGCGGAAGAAAGTGACCAGCCCCAGCAGGCCCGCCACCACATAGCTGATCAGCAGCAGCCCCGCGATCTGGGCGACCCCGGTCTCGTCGGCGATGGCTTCCGGGGTCGGCGCCACCACCAGATGCAGGTCCGGTCCGCCCGGCATGTCCAGCCGCCGGGTGGCGGCGAACCGCCAGTCGCTGCCGTCGGCGCTGCGCCACAGCAGGGCGCCGTCGCTGTCGGCGAGCTCGACCCGGAAGTCGCTGGCGAGCTCGTCCTCGAGACGCGCGGCCGCCGCCAGCTCCCGGGCCCGGACCACGCCGTTGACGAAACCCAGGGTGGCGCCGGAACCGTCCACCACCGGCCAGTAGAAGGCGAATCCCCGTCCGCCCTGCAGCAGCTCCAGGGCGCCCGTACGGGTGGGCCGGCCGCTGCGGTCCGCTTCGGCCAGCGCCCGGCCGACGTCGGCAGAGCTGTGCTGGTAGAGATCGGCGCCGAGCGCGGCGCGGTTGCCGTCCTCCGGCGTCACCAGCCGGATGACGCCGTCGGCATCGACCCAGTTCAGCGCCAGCATCCCCGGCAGGCGCTGCAGCAGCAGCTCGGCGTCCCGCCGGAACGCCTCCGGGTCCTCCGCGTACCGCTCCGGCCAGCGCATCACCAGCAGGCGCATCACGCCGAGCCGGGTGTCGATCCAGGACTGCAGGTGGGCCCGGGCCTGATTGGCCACGATGGCGGTGACGGACTCGAGCTGGGCGAGCCGCTGGGTATACAGCCAGGCGCCCAGGGCGGTCGTCAGAACCATGACGAGCGCGACCAGCACGCCGGCACCCCAGCCCGCGCCGATCCGCACCCACCAGGGCTGCAGCTCCCTTTCCACCATCGTCCTTCGCGAATCCTTTCGCCGATCCATTCAGTCTAGGGCCTGATCCCGGTCCGTGCAGGGCGCCGGACCTGACAGCGACCGGCGGGCCGGGCCGCCCCCATCGGGTATCATGCGCGGCTCGACAGTGGAGGAACAGCGTCATGGCGGACATCGACAACCGGGGGATCGAGGCGTTTCGCGAGGAGGTCCGCGACTTCTTCGCCACCGCGCTCACCGACGAGCTCCGGGCCGCCCGCCGGTACATGACCAGCGTGTACTGCGACTACGACGCGGGCATGGCGTGGCAGCGCATCCTGCTCGACCGCGGCTGGCTGGTGCCGAGCTGGCCGAAGGCCTACGGCGGCACCGGCTGGTCGCTGACGGAGCGCTACGTGTTCGCCTGCGAGAGCGCGAAGGCCGGCCCACCG
>MDTD01070597.1_pt1 | contig 17355 bp, 15 predicted proteins | sample 811221 | NCBI WGS metagenome assembly MDTD01 (sample SAMN05326646, study PRJNA326480) | marine metagenome | isolation source: seawater | place: Pacific Ocean: South West | collected 2011 | reverse complement strand
GGTCGGCTGTCCACCAAGTCCAGCACTTGTTCCAGGGAGATCAACTCTCGATGCAAGCAGTAGTTGATTTCATCCGCAATCACCAAGTCGTACTTTCCAGAACAGACTATGTCCTTCAAAGCAGCTACTTCCGGGATCAATTCTGTCTTCATTCGTTCGACATCCTGTGGCACCTTGCGACTGACACACAGGGCCCAGTAGTGCGGGACGTTTCGGAACGTCAGATTTGGATGCAGGTCTGGACAAAGTTTTAGTTCTCCCGTTTTCCAGCGTGGCTTGAGCATCCGCAGGTAATAGACCTTCAGTCCGGCCCCCAGTGCTCGGAGCATCAAGCCTAGCGAGGCTGTACTCTTGCCCTTGCCCTCTCCAGTGTAGATCTGAAACGCTCCCACACGCTGCTTAGTCCTGGGCGGTTCTTCGAACTCGAACTCTGCTGAAACGGCTATTTTTTCAGTCATCATTGTCCATCACTTGTTGGATTCGCTGCAGCAGGGCAGCGATATCAAAATAGGAATGAGCCACGTGGATGCGGGGGCGTTGCAGCACAATCAATGGAATCCCCAAAGCTTTGGCTGCCTGGTATTTCTCAAGGTATCCTCCAGCTTTTCCAGAATCCTTGGTGACCAGGACCTCAATCTTCCAACGTTCCAGAAGCCTGTGATTTTCTTCGATGCTGAAAGGGCCCTGTTGCGCACATATTTGTGAAAGAGGCACACCAGCCTGTTCCAATTCTCGCAGAGATTCACTGGTGGGTGCACAGCGCACAAACCACTCAGCTTGCCGATGACGATCCTGGCGCAGAAACTCTGCCACTTGGTGACTTCCCGTTGCCAGCAAGATGCGCTTACCGTACTGCAGTGCTAGGGTAGTGACTTTTTCAATGGAATCTTCACACAACTCATCCCCGACCAGTGTCGAGGGTCGTTCATAACGCAAACACGGAATTTCTAGATCCACGGATAATTGCTGCAATTGCAGGGTCATCCGAGATGCATAGGGATGGGTTGAATCTACCAGCAAGCATGGCTGGTGTTGGTTCAGAACCTGATGCCGTCGTTCACGTCCAAGTGATCCCCAAACCACTGGGATCATTTGTTCTAGCCAGGTCTGGGCTCCTTGCTCGGTAGCCACGGAAACAATAACCGGAATACCTTGCTGGTGTAGGCTGTGGACAATTTCATTGCCATCGCTGGTTCCAGAAAAAACCCAGACTGCTTTTCTTGGAAGGTCCGCCTGTTGAGTAGAGGGGGATGGCTCAGCCCAGCCTAGATACCCTCGCGGGGTGAAGAGAAACTCCCGTTTTGGTTGTGTGAAGCGGTTCCCAATCACGAGCGTCGTAAGCATGTCAAACTGCCGATGACTCAACTCTTCGAGCTTGCAGCATTCCACCGACTGTTCTTCGCGGTAAGCGTTGCGCACGATCCCACACCAGGTCTCGTCACTTTTGAAGGTCTGCAGGATCTCCAGAATTCGATAGACCCCCTGCGAACGGGAACGACTCTGCACATTGTAAAGCACGATTACCAGATCGGCCTGGGCCATATGCTGTGCCCTGGTTTCGATCCATTCCCACGGACAGAGCAGATCTGAAAGGGATAAAGTGGCAAAGTCATGAGCCAGCGGGGCTCCCAGCAAAGCGGCGCAGGCATTGGCCGCTGAGACTCCAGGAATCACTTCGACAGGGAAGGTGTCTTCTTCCTTCAGCAGCTCAAGCGCTAGCGTTGCCATCCCGTAGATACCTATATCTCCACTCGAAACCAAGCTCACCTGCTTCTCCTGACGTGCTAGTTCCAAGGTTCGCTCAGCACGCCTTCGTTCCTGGGTCAGAGGAAAAGTTTCAATCTGCTTGTTCTGAATCCAGGGCAAGACCCAGCGTAGATAAAGATCGTACCCGACAATCACTTCGCTCTGGGTCAGAGCTTTTTTCGCGCGCTCCGGCACGAGATCGATGAATCCAGGTCCAACCGAAATGAGAAAAAGCGCCCCTTCAGTGGACATGGACGCTTTCCAACACCTTGCTTAGCATTGCTGTTGAGATGTAATTTGCGAAGGACCAACCCAGCAGAAAAATCGTCGGATCTCCTGCGCTGAACGCACAAAGCTGATCATAATCGGCCTGTCCCAGGTTCGTACTTTGTTGGCGTTGTGTGGGCAAAGTGGCCTGAACAACAAGCAGCAAGGGTAACTCTGCATCGACCCCAACTTCTAGTAGATTCGGCAAAACATGCTGTCCACGGAAAGTAGGCATGTAGATCGCAACCCCTGAACCGCGGTTCAGAAAGGTCATCACAGCCTTGCATGTTTCCAGATCGCTGTAAGTAGAGACAGTTGTGATCAGTAGTTCCGAACCACAATCTCTTGAGGTCAGGGGCAGTCCCAATGCTGCAGCTGTCCCGGACAGGGTGGTGATGCCAGCGAGTACCTGGTAGGGAATCCTGGCTTGCTGCAAAACTGCGAGTTCATCGGCTAGGCGAGCATAGATCAGCGTGTCTCCACCCTTGAGCCGGACAACACACTCATGTTGCCTGACCATGTCTAGCAGTAATTCGTTGATTTCCCTCTGTTTGTGGGAATGGTTCGTAGCACGTTTCCCAACATAGATCTTCTGGGTGCGACTAGGAATTAGATCGAGAACTTCTGGACCTACGAGCGCATCGTAAAGCACGACGTCGGCTTCCTGCAACACTTGATAGGCTTCCAGCGTAAGTAATTCCGGATTCCCCGGTCCGGCTCCCACGAAAATCACTTTCCCCTGCATCACGCTTTCTCTGGCCAGGGGGGGTCATGCACAACGGCCACGGTAACCCCATTGTGAGCCGTTTTTGGAACCAGCAATTTTCCAGCGTGGCTGGCCAGCAGTGCGCACGGTTCACAGACACCAGCCACTCCCAACGTCTCCTGAACCCAATCAGAAGATTGAGTGACCCAGGGCCGGTGCTGCAATAAACTTAAAGAGATCCCCTGCAAGGGAAGTTGCTGCTGGCGGCACCAGGCCAACAACCCAGATTCCTGTAACTTAACATCAACGGTGGCTACCATCCGTAAGTCTTCGAGCGAGATTTTGTAGGTATTCAAGACGTTCATAACAGCAGTATCAATTTGTGTCAGGGTAACATCACGCCGGCAGCCAATTCCAAGAATCAGGGGCCTCAAGCTTTCTGTAGCCGTGGTGAGAATTGGCTGAGCACCGAGCAGGTTCGCCACTCGCACAGACAGTTCGTTGGCTCCTCCTTCATGTCCCCCGACCAGTGAAATCGCTTGTCGGCCAGCTTCATCCACCAGCACGACACCTGGATCAGTGTGCTTGTCCTCTAGCAAGCCTTGCAGGTAGCGCACAGCGATGCCAGTGGTGCCTATAAAGATCCAGGCCCTATATTTCCGATAGATCACACGAAAGAACTGCTGATTGGATAGAGCGCTTCCTCCTTGAGGTTCTGCGGCTAATAGGTGTTCGGCCAAGAAGTGCGCCATAGGTTGCGCCACTCCTCTTACTGACCAGACTGCTAGATCCTGAGCCACCTCTATTATGCCTCAGTCATGTTTTTCTCTCGTCGTCGAAAGCGATGAGTGTACTGCGAGGAATAGAGCCTTGAGACATCTGGCAATTCTTCCTCTAGTACTTCCCCCACTAAAATCATCGTGGACAGTGCCCATTCCTGGGGATTGACTTCATCCAACACGGTTTCCAAGGTGCTTTGATGCTTTTGTTCCTGGGGCCAGGTGGCTTTCTGGATCATCCAGATCGGTGTGTTGTACGGATAGTGCTGGCGTAGATCTGCAACCATTGAGGCCAGATGAGGCCCAGACAGAAATATGCAGAGTGTTGTTTGATGAGCTGCTAACTCCGCTAGTGCTTCACGCTCGGGCACCCCAGAGGCTCTACCAGTGGTGCGGGTCAGTATGATCGATTGGGCTACCGAGGGCTTGGTCAACTCTGCTCCAAAACAGGCTGCTGCAGCGGTGAAGGAAGAGACGCCTGGGACAATTTCAAAATCCACTCCCCATTCTCGTAAATGATGCATCTGTTCGGCCGTAGCTCCATATATAGCTGGATCACCAGAGTGTACGCGAGCTACGAGCCAATCGTTCTGCTTGGCTTGGCGATACCACTCCAACTGCTGCTCTAAATGAAGACCAGCAGTGTTGACGCAGGTACTTCCTTCTTGGCAGTACTGCAGGATTTCCTCACTGACCAAGGAGCCGGCATAAAGCACGAGATCCGCGCGACGCAGAATTTCAGCACCACGGACTGTGATCAGGTCAGCAGCACCAGGCCCGGCACCAATAAAAAAGACTTTCATGCAGTTGGCTCAGACAAAGTTTCTCCAAGAGGTCGAGTTGGCAGTTGATGACGCGGCTGATGTGCCTCTCTGCGGATCAGCATGGTTGACAGGTAGCCCGTCTCTGTGTCTCTGGGCAGGTCAGCCAGGCCACAGCTCGTTCGTTCTTCCGCAAAACCTAGTCTCTGGGCAAAGACACAGTTTTCAGAGATTCCAAGTTCTTCAAGCAGGGCAAGCACCTGCGGTAGGCGTCGTCCGATTTTCATGAGAACCACCAAGTCATGCGTCAGAATATCCGCTCGCAGGGCTGGCATTCCTTCTGGACAAGGAAGCAACAACACCCTTTCCTTGCCTTCACCAAGAGGCCAATCGAAGTGTGCAGCAATCGCAGCGAAGCTAGTAATACCAGCATATGTTCGATGTCGTAATTGCGGATAGATTTCGCGTAAGGCGTTAATTAGATAACCATAAGTCGAATAGGTCATCGAATCTCCCAGTGTCAAATACCCTACCTGACGGCCCAACTCCAACTCACCACGCAGGCTCAGCGCCAATTCCCTGTAGTATGTTCTTAATCGATCTCGATCCGAACTCATTTCAAAGAAGATCTCTCGCAACTCAGCTTGAGGCAGTTCTAGGCCTTCTAGAGCATGCAAAGCTGCCGAAGATTCTTGAGAGGTCGCCCTTGGATAGCAAATTAAATCGCAACATTGCAACTCCTCCCAGGCAGCGACGCTGATTAGTTGGGCTGGACCTGGCCCCACACCGATTCCAACAAATCGACCCACCAGTTTGCTTTCAGTCATTCGTAGCTCTGGGTCAGCGGCAAGCCCAAGGGATTTCGGTGCATGTCGAACAGTAAGGTCTGGACTTCCAATACGTGTTGAAGTCGAGGTTGGATCTTATTAGTGATACGTTGCTCGACCAGTTGCCAGAACTGAGAACTTTTTGGGGTATCACCAAACTGCTGAATGATCGCCTCCACCGTCTTTGCGCTCTTACACTTTTCAAGCAGACTCGGCTTTACCCCAAAAGCTTTTGCCAGTTTAAGGATCCCCTCCATCGCCATTGGACTGACTCCAGAATGCGTATCCCAATGATCTTCCAAAATTTTAGCGAGTTTTCCTGGGTGTCCGACCAACCAAAGCTTTTCAAGTTTTCGATGGTGATCGCCAAGTTCCTGATCAACAGCATTCAGTGCAAAGCCTATAAAGTTTGCCATCGGTACGACTCTTTCGGGAGTCAGACCGAGCTGCTGTTCTGCCACCAGTTGTCCAATGTTTCCAGGTGCCAGTACAATTGCCTTGGCATCATCGGCGAGGGCAATGCGCACATACAATTCAATGGATGCCAGCCAGGATGCGAGGGACTTGGGCTCGACGATTCCCTTGGTTCCCAGCACGGAAAGACCACCAACGATCCCAAGGCGCGGATTGTAGGTCTTGTCTGCCAGTTGCTCGCCTTCGTCAATACCAACCATTACTGTGAATCCTTGCGAACGGTGCTGTGGGTAAGCCTCCAGTGTCTCCAAAATGGTCTGAATCATCATCTGCCTGGGAACCGGATTGATCGCAGGCTCTCCGATGGGTAGGGAAAAACCTTGTTTGGTGATCGTTCCTACACCACTTCCTGCACTAAATTGGATTCCAGTTCCCTCAGCTTTGAGTTGAACCCTTACTCGACTGCCGTGGGTTACATCTGGATCATCGCCTGCGTCCTTGATCACGCTGGCTTCGGTGCACACGTCCGTGAATTGTTGGACTCGCTCGATCGGTACTCGTACAAAGTAATTGCCCTCCGGAAGATCCACTTTTACCTCTTGGGGTACGCTTTCTCCCAGCCAAAGGCGCAGCGCTGCTTGTGTGGCAGCCGTAGCACAGGTGCCTGTCGTTAAGCCTCGTCGTAGACCATTAGGTGCTGGGACGCTGAGGTCGAATTCAATTCTTTTGTGTGCGGTCCGAGGACTTTCTGGTTCCATGCCTGAATCATCAGCGCGTTGACTACAGCTGCGGCCCAATTTGATCCTCCTCGAGTCCCTCGGTTGGTGATTCTGGGGACAAGTTGGCATTCTTGAAGTTCCTGCTTGGACTCGCGAGTTCCCACAAAACCAACGGGCAACCCAATAACTAGCCTTGGTTGCCACTGTTCCTGCTGAATCAGCCGCAGAGTTTCACGAATCGCTGTTGGTGCGTCACCAATCGTCAGGATGATTTGGTCATTTTGGTGTTGGAGAAAAGCCCTGCGAATCCCGGCTGCAGAGCGTGTCAATCCAGAGGCTTCAGCCAATAAGTGTGTCTCTGGATCATGCACCAAACAACTGGTAGTCAATTCTAGGCTGGAGAGTAAGCTACGTTTTAGACCACTCTGCGCCATGGTTACATCCGTTACTATGATAGCTCCGTCTAGCAGCGCCTTAACACCTTGCTGAATCGCAGTTGGTGATAAGAAGACATCTTCGACTATTCCAAAGTCTCCACTGGTATGCACTAGTCGCTGCAGGATGGCTTTGACCCCAGAACTGTAAGCACTCCAGTCGTAGTTCGCTTCGATCAGCTGGAAGCTCTCTGCCTCAATCGGATGCGGAACGTAGGCGCTGGAGAACTTTACGGCAGATTTGTGCTCATGAGCATGCGAATGTTCGAGAGTATGGCCCACATCCGCAGTGTGATCGTGCATGTGCGGATGGGAGTGGGAATTTGCTGCTTCAGTTCCGTGGTGGTGCGTATGCGTATCTCCCAGAATCCCACGTACATGATGGTGGTGGGCCTCCTGTACTTTGCCAACCTCACCTTCGTAACCCACGATCTGGGTGCGGTACTTACACAGGCTACAGTTGGAGGAATTGATGCCAACCAACGCTTCACGGGCCTTTTCGACCCAGACATCTGTCACATGATGATGAACTCCCAGATAGCCTGCTTTGAGAACTTCTACATCAGGAAATTTGGGCTGAATCTTATCGATAGCGCTGTAAATCCGCTTGATCAGGATACCAGTGAATAAAAAATAAGGGATCACCACGACACGCCGATAACCCATTTGTGCAGCCCTAGCAATTCCATCAGCGACTAGGGGCTTTGCAGTTCCAGAGTAGCAGACATAGGAACTCCCAAAACCCATCCCCTCCTCAACCATGCGTGCTAGCTTATTGACATTGGAATTCACATCTGGATCGGTGGTCCCACGTCCTACAACGACTAGTAGCGATTCATGCCGAGGGATCATCTGGGCAGATTGTGCTTCAGCACTGATAATTCGCTCTTGAAACAGCTCGAGCAGCAGTGGATGAATACCCATCGGCCCACCGTAGTGGAATTCGATTTCCGGAAATTCTGGCTTTACACTCAGTAATTCAACAGGCATGTCGTTTTTTCCATGACTCGCCGCAAAGAGAATTCCAGGCACCATTACAATCTTGCGAGAACCCATGCGGGCATTTTTGCGCAAAGCCTCATCAATTGTAGGAGTTGCAAACTCAAGGAAGCCATGTGTGATGACCCGATCTGGCTGACGTTGCTTGAGAAGCATGAGGGCTTCTTCAAATTCCCTAGTACCATCAGCATCTCGGCTACCGTGCCCTGCGATCACCAACCCAAAATCATCCATTCCCTCTAACATTCTTATTCATTCACTTGAGTTGTAGTGGAAGACCAGCCGCACAAAAGAAAACCTGATCACAATGTTTCCCCAACCATTGGCCTACTCTTCCAGAGAGATCAGCAAAGCGCCTGGCTAGCGGATTGGTGGGTACTATTCCTAAGCCTACTTCATTCAAAACTAGAACAAATTGATGAGGGCTATCCCAGAGAGCTCCCAGTTCTGAGAAGGTCCGCTCTTCATCATGGCCATGGTGCAGCAGATTGTTCAGCCACATAGTCAGACACTCAATCAACACGATCCGAGGCTCCTTTGGGAGTTTCTGATGTAACCAAAGGCCTTCTTCAATAGTGACAAAACGGGCCACTCGCTGTTGTTGGTGAATAGCAATGCGTTGTTGTAGTTCTGAATCTTCTGTGAATTCAGTCGTTGCCAGGTAGATTGGTTGTTCTTCGGAAGTGAGCGAGAGCGCAAGCTTTTCGGCCAAGCGCGACTTGCCACTTTTAACACCACCAGTAACCAGAATCCGCAAATGCGTTACCTTTATCTGGAGAACAACGAAGACAGGAAGATGAGAGATTGGGACGATAGGTCGGACAGGGGAACAATCAAACGTGGTTGTTCTGCTAATCGGCTAGAAATCGTCAGTCTCTCAGGTTCCTCGCCTGATTCTGAACATGTGCTGGGCAGGTCTCCTGGCTCAGGGCAAGTTCACAACGCCTTCCCGCTTTTGCAGTGGCTGATGGTTGTGAGATACACCCTTTACAGTTGCGAGGACAGCTCCGGGATTTCACCGTATTCCCTATTCTCCGCATATGCGGCACCCAGTACCAAAATGTAGCAGTACAGTATTTGATTAAAAGAGCAATCAGATTTTTTAGAAATTGGTAGTAGCTAGAAGCGATGATCCGCTCCAATTGCATCCGAAAGGTGGGAGTAACCGTCCTTATCCAGATATGCTAGCAGTTCCCTGCAGATTCGATTAGCCAGACCAGGGCCTTGATAAATAAGCCCTGTGTAGACTTGCAGCAGAGTAGCTCCAGCTTTGATTTTGTCGTAAGCACTTTTGCCATCTGTGACTCCACCAACACCAATCAGTGGAGGTTCCCCTTGAAGTTCTCGGTAGAGCTTCGAGAGAATTTGAGTCGACAAGTTTTGCAGGGGGCGTCCACTTAATCCTCCTGTTTGTTGCGCATGAGAAGAACGTAATTGATTGCGTTCAAGAGTCGTGTTGGTGGCGATTACGCCAGCTAGAGGAAATTGATGGACGACATCCAGGAGATCGTGAAGTGCTTCATCACTGAGATCAGGAGCAATTTTAAGTAAGATTGGGAGCTGCCGAGGATGTTGTAAATGTAACTTATGAGCAGTCTGAAACAAGTAGTCTAGTAGTCGTTGGAGAGAGGTTTTCCCCTGCAACTCACGGAGATTTGGGGTATTGGGCGAGCTGATGTTGATTACAACGTAACTGGCAGTGTGCCACACAGCAGTTAGGAGTCGTTGGTAATCCTCGGCAGCTTTTTCGTTAGAAGTATCTCTGTTCTTGCCAAGGTTGATTCCAACAATGCCTCGCTTTGGTCTTTGATGTAGACGCTGGAGCAAGGCATCCTGACCTTGGTTGTTGAAACCCAGACGGTTGATCAGTGCCTCATCTTCCAATAGTCGGAAGACTCGGGGCCGCTCATTTCCAGTCTGGGAACGAGGCGTGATGGTCCCACATTCCACAAAGCCAAAGCCGAAGGAAAGAAGTGAGTTGTATATTTTGGCGTTTTTATCGAGTCCCGCTGCGATACCAACAGGATTAGGAAATTCCAGACCGAAGCACTCTATTTTTAGGCGATGTAGGTCTGGAACTGGGGGGTATAAGAGTTTGCAAAGCCGCGGACTTCCAAACGGCTCTGCCTTCTCAAGCCAATTCAGAGTCAATTCATGGATCTCTTCGGGGTCCTGTCTGAAGAGCAGTGGTCGAATGAGACTTTGATAGACTTTATCAGTTAGCGCATGATAGCCGTTCATTCTTCGTCTTATTCTGAACTGCTAGGAGCCATCCTAACAATTTTTTTTCGGCGAGCGACTCCGGTGTCGATCGCAGCCAGTTGAACAGCTTCAGAGACTGCAGGTACAACGGTCTGATCAAAGACACTTGGTATGATATAGTCAGGAGCCAAGTGATTATCGTCAATACTATGAGCGATTGCTTCGGCTGCTACCATCTTCATCTCTTCATTGATAATTGATGAACGGGAGTCAATCGCACCACGAAAGATGCCAGGGAAACAGAGGACATTGTTGATCTGATTTGGATAGTCACTGCGACCAGTCGCCATCACAGCCACATAGGGTTGGGCAATTTCCGGCATGATTTCGGGATCAGGATTAGCCATCGCAAAGACAATGGGGTCTGTTGCCATGTTCTGTAGATCCTGTTCGTCCAGCAGATTGGGTTGCGATACTCCCACCAATACGTCTGCTCTACGAATCACTTCTCTCAAAGAACCAGCCTCCCCATCGGGGTTGGTGTAATCAACAATCCACTGTTTGTCAGCATTGGGGTTTGTCAGTCCATTGTGTAAGGCCCCTTTGCTGTCGCAACAAACAATATTGGTGATTCCCATCAGTATCATCATTTTTGTGCAAGCCGTACCAGCTGCTCCTGCACCCGAAACCACCACTTTGAGGCCTTCTACTTTTTTGTCCACTAACTTTAGGGCATTGATCAAGGCTGCTGTTGTGACTACAGCAGTCCCGTGTTGATCATCGTGAAATACAGGAATATCCAACTCTTCCTTGAGTCGCTTTTCGATTTCGAAGCAGCGAGGAGCCGCAATGTCTTCCAAGTTAACTCCTCCAAGACCAGGGGCCATCGCTTTGACAATCCGGATGATCTCCTCGGTATCTTGAGTTTCCAGACAGATGGGCCGTGCGTCGATTCCTGCAAATTCCTTAAAAAGCATCGCTTTACCTTCCATCACTGGCATCGCAGCTTTTGGGCCGATGTTTCCGAGTCCAAGCACTGCGGTCCCATCCGTTACGACTGCAACACAATTCCCCTTAATGGTGTAACGGTAAGTGTCCTCTGGATTGCGGTGTAAGGCCATGCAAACTCTTGCGACTCCTGGAGTGTAAGCGAGAGACAAATCGTTGCGTGATTTCAGTGGCAATCGACTCTCAACTGAGAGTTTCCCGCCCTCATGAACGAGAAACGTTCGATCGTAGAATCGAATAAATTCTACGTTATCCAATTGCTTGAGCGCTTCCACAATTTTTAAACCGTGATCTTCACTATGGGTAAAAATGCTGATGTCCCGCACCAGGGCCTCGGAGGTTGGTCTGACGATATCGATCGCATCCAGATTGCCACCCATTTCTGAGATGATGTTAGTAATCTTGGCCAACATGCCGATCTTGTTAGCGATCTTAAGCCTTACAATGATGCTGTTGCTGGGATTGGATGGAAAAGAGCCAGAAGCGGACATGGAACCTAAAAACGATGTGTAAAAGAGCGGAAGAACAGAAAATTTGGGGTGTCTGGGTATAATTCTATCTCACCCATTCCGTTGAAGTTTGCTTGGCAAGTCAAGGTCTTTATCAGGTGTGAATTCCTTTGGGAGTAGAGCGGAGGTTCTAACTCTCTAAGTCTTTCAATGCTCCCTCCAAGGACGCTGCACAAAGATTGAGGTGAGCCATTTTGCGTCCAGGTCGCGCTTCGGCTTTTCCATACCAGTGCAAATGGGCCTCTGCTGGAAGACTAACATGCCAGGATTCAAGCGCTGGAATGTGCTCGACAAGCAGGTTCAACATAACAGTTGGAAAGTGTAACTTTGGTTCTCTCAAAGGCCATCTACACATAGCTCGGAGGTGTTGTTCAAATTGGCAAATATTGGTGCCGTCCTGAGTGTAATGACCAGAATTTTGCAGTCTTGGAGCGAGTTCATTGACCAACAATTGGCCGTCTGGGATCGCAAACATTTCAATGGCAAGCATGCCGTGTAGCTGCAACCCTTGTGCGATTAGAATTGCAATGTTCCGTGCTTTTCGATTCAAGTCTACGCTAATCCGAGTCGGCACCAGTGAACTTGCCAGGATCCCGGCCTCGTGAACATTTTTTCACAACTGGAAAACAACGAATTTCACCCTCAGTGGATCGAGCAACAAGTACAGAGATCTCTCGCTCAAAGGGTATCCAACCTTCAGCAATCAACTCTTATTAGTCGCCTTTTAGGTCCTGAAAAGCAGCCTTTGCATCAGCTGCTTTGTCCACCTTCCTTTGGCCCTTGCCATCATAGCCACCCATACATGTCTTTAGCAGAACAGGAGCCTTCCATTTTTGGTGGCATTCTGCTACTGCTCTACTAGAATCAATACTCTGAAAGGGAACTGTTGCAATTGAAAGATGTCGCAGAATTTGCTTCTCACGAATGCGATGCTGGCAGATTGATAGCAAATAACTGCCCTGTGGTAAAGAAACCCTCTGCTCTAATTCCGCGACCAAAGGATGAGGAATATTCTCGAATTCATAGGCGACTAAGTCAGCAAGCCTAGCGAATTCCTCGAGTATTTCACTTGAATCGTAACGCACACAAAAATGTCTGGTAGAAAGCTTACCGGCTGGACTTCCAGGGTCTGGATCCCAAACGAAAAAGCGTAGCTCTAGAGGTAGGCCCGCCAGAATCAGCATTTGCCCAAGTTGACCACCACCCAGTAGTCCGATGGTTGGACCCATCATGGTAATTTGGTCGCCAGAACAGTGTCACGGGTTTGGTTCCGCAAGTCCTCCAAGCGAGCGCACAGACCTTGATTGTAGATGGCGAGCATTTGGACAGCGAGCAAACCAGCGTTGAATGCACCTGCCTCACCAATGGCAACAGTGGCGACGGGAACTCCACGGGGCATTTGTACAATCGACAGAAGTGAGTCTAATCCGCTCAATGATGAAGATTTGACCGGAACTCCGATCACGGGAACCAGGGTTTGAGCTGCAATCATTCCCGGCAAATGTGCAGCTCCTCCAGCTCCAGCAATGATAACCCTAAGGCTTTTTTTGGCAGCTTGATTCGCGTATTTAGTCATCAATTGAGGTTTGCGATGAGCTGATACAATACGTTTTTTAAATTGCACATCAAGCTTTGTGAGAGCTTCACAGGCTTGCCGCATGGTCTCCCAGTCAGATTTGCTACCCATGATCACTCCGACTTCAACTGTCATGGTGAATTCTTCATATTGTTTTGATGCTTATTTAATCAAGAACGAAAATCGTATCCAAAACAAGTTTCATTCCTGATTTGCTTTGCGTTCACGCAGCCTTTGCCAGTAATTTAGGCGTTTAATAATCTCTCTTTCATATCCTCGTTCCACAGGCTCATAGAGTGTTTTACGAGGAATGTCATCCGGAAAGCAATTCTGTCCCGAAAACCCATCTAGATCATCGTGATCGTACTGGTAGCCTAGACCGTATCCTTCCTCAAGCATCAATTTCGTTGGAGCATTCAAAATGTGCTTGGGCGGTATCAGCGAACCATACTGCTGAGCTAGTTGCAGAGCCTGTTTCCAAGCAAGATAGGCAGCGTTAGATTTTGGAGCTGTAGCCAGGAAAATTGTAAGTTGCACCAAGGCTAGATCTCCTTCAGGACTACCTAATCTCTCATAACAATTCCAAGCTTCCAAGGCCCGCCCCATTGCTTCAGGGGCCGCTAGGCCAACATCCTCGACCGCCACCCTTGTCAAGCGTCGCAGGATATAAGCTTTATCCTCGCCTCCTGTCATCATTCTCGCTAGCCAATAGAGAGCGGCATCACAGTCAGAGGCTCGTAGGGATTTATGTAGCGCTGAGATCAGATTATAGTGCTGGTCCCCGGTTCGATCATACTGTGGCGCCCGATACCGCACCAGCTCCAACATTTGTTCTGTATTGAACTTTGCGGTTTCCGGCTGATCATAGAGGATTTCTGCCAAATTTAGTAGGTAACGCCCATCCCCATCAGCTAGTTGCAGCAATTTTTCACGGGCGTTAGCTTCGATTGGAAGCGGTTTTTTCTTGTAATCAGCTGCGCGCTTCAGCAGAGATTCTAGGGCCGTCTTGTCGAGTGGCTTAAGAGTAATCACCTGGGTGCGCGAGAGCAAAGCGGCATTCAATGAGAATGAGGGATTCTCAGTTGTAGCGCCGATCAGACGCAGTAGTCCTTCCTCAATCGCTGAGAGCAGGGCATCTTGCTGACCTCGATTGAAACGATGGATTTCGTCAACGAAGAGGACGGACTTTGGGGTGATTAAAGATACTTCCTCAGCCTGACGAAAAACTTTTCGTAACTCTGCAACACCATCATACACTGCGGAAATAGCGAAAAATCTGGTATCCAATTGCTCCCCAATGATCCGTGCGATGGTGGTTTTGCCACAGCCAGGTGGACCCCAAAGGATGAAAGAGCCCTTTTGTAAAAGACTCTGATGATGGGCCAACAGGTGTTCTTGACCAAATACCTCTTCTAGTTTTTTGGGACGAAGCGACTTAGCTAAAGGATCCATTTTTTGAATCTCTTCAAGGAAAAATCAAAAATCGTGTAGTTAGCTCGGATTTGGGCGTTGCCTTCCTTGGTTCAGAGGGCTAGGATTCGGAGATTCACTCCCCTGTGAGCTTCTCTTCTCAACCCATCTAATGGTCTTCCACTTTTGGGAAAGAATTACATTATATTAAACTTGGAGATTATCATGAAAACGATCAAAGGCCCTGCTATCTTCCTCGCCCAATTTGCTGATGATCAGGCTCCATTCAATAGCTTTGACAGTATCTGTCAGTGGGCCTCTAGTCTTGGTTATAAAGGTGTCCAAGTTCCTAGTATAGACAAACGTCTTTTTGATCTTGAGAAAGCTGCTAACTCCAAAACCTACTGTGATGAAGTCGCAGGTATTGCAGCTTCTCATGGGCTAAAAATCACGGAACTCTCCACACATTTACAAGGCCAGCTTGTGGCCGTCCATCCTGCTTACGATGAAGCATTTGATGGGTTTGCTGCCCCGGAAGTTCGCGGTAATCCACAAGCCAGACAAGAGTGGGCGGTAAACCAATTGTTGATGGCAGCACAAGCCTCCCAACATCTTGGCCTGACTGCACATGCTACTTTCTCAGGTGCTTTGGCTTGGCCATATATGTACCCTTGGCCGCAGCGACCTGCTGGACTTGTCGAGACTGCCTTTGACGAGTTGGCTAAGCGTTGGACTCCCATCCTTAATGCATTTGAGAATGCTGGAGTCGATGTTTGTTACGAAATTCACCCAGGAGAAGATCTTCATGACGGGGTGACCTTCGAAATGCTACTGGAAAGGACGGGCAATCACCCGCGCTGTCGGATGCTCTATGACCCCAGTCACTATGTTCTGCAAGCCTTGGACTATCTGGAGCACATCGACATCTATCACGACATGATCAAGATCTTCCATGTTAAGGATGCAGAATTCAATCCGACTGGTCGACAAGGAGTTTATGGTGGCTATCAGTCTTGGGTCAACCGTGCTGGCCGTTTCCGTTCCCTTGGGGATGGACAGGTTGATTTTCAGGGAATCTTCTCAAAGATGGCTCAGTATGACTTTGCAGGGTGGGCTGTGCTAGAGTGGGAGTGCTGTCTGAAACATCCTGAGCAAGGCGCAGCAGAGGGTGCTCCCTTCATCCAGCGTCACATTATCGAAGTGACTGATAAAGCTTTTGACGACTTTGCCGATGGTGGAACTGACGAGGCTGCTAATCGGCGCATGATGGGTCTGACTTGAAAGATTATAGAATTGATTATTCAGGATCGTATACCATCACGTACGCCATGTTGGTGACTACAACTTTATCATTTTCAACAGTTAGGGCCTGCTCAAAGATTCCAAGAACTACGCACTGGATACAGTGCTTCGAAAAATCGATATTCAGTTCATCTGTCAGTATCTGGTTGACTCGCATCAGGTAGACTGTCCGCATGATCTTCATGTTTGGCCATTGAGTACCAGTGAGGTCGCGCAGACCATTCATTTGGTGATGCACCAGCAATAACACAATAAATACTTGGAGGATTACATGACGATTGAAGCGCATGAAGCCGGTTCAAACTTCCGACGTATTCCTTATGGAATGGTGGGCGGTGGAGAAGGCGCCTTTATCGGAGCAGTGCATCGCATTGCAGCTCGTATTGATGACCGTTTTGAGCTTGTTGCAGGGGCTTTGAGTTCAGAAGCCGAGCGTTCGAAACGTTCCGGTCAAGCGATTGGGATTGCCGCGGCTCGTTGTTATAGAAGCTACCAAGAAATGGCTCAGCAGGAAGCAGCTCGTCCTAATGGAATTGAGGCAGTCGTGATTGTTACTCCAAACTATCTGCATGTTCCGATTGCCAAGGCTTTTTTGGAAGTAGGAATTCACGTAATTTGTGATAAGCCGTTAGCTGCTCATCTTGCGGAAACAGGGGGACTGACTGAACTGGTCAAGGCGAAGAGCTGTCTTTTTGCCGTAACTTACAACTACAGTGGCTATCCGCTGATTCGGCATGCTCGCGAAGTAATCACTAATGGAGAGCTTGGAAAGATTCGGGTAGTTCAAGCCGAATATCCACAGGATTGGCTGAGTGAAAAGTTGGAAGACACAGGGCAAAAGCAAGCTTCTTGGCGAACAGATCCGAATCAGGCTGGAGGAGGTGGATGTCTCGGAGATATTGGAACCCATGCCTTCCATCTAGCCTGTTTCGTTTCGGGACTGATGCCAGTGAGTTTGTTGGCAGACCTGAATTCCTTTGTTGACGGAAGACAGCTGGATGATAACGTCCACGTCCTGCTGCGTTTTGAAGGCGGTGCCAAAGGTATGCTTTGGGCTAGTCAAGTTGCTCCTGGCAATGAAAATGGGCTACGCCTGAGGATTTACGGTGACAAAGCAGGCTTGAGTTGGTCTCAGGAAAACCCGAATTATTTAACGTTCTCACCTCTCGGAGAGCCTTCTCACGTACTTGGACGAGGTGGTCCTGGCCTGACGAGTGCCGCTGAAAGAGTCACCAGAATTCCACCAGGGCATCCCGAAGGCTACCTTGAAGGATTTGCTACTATTTATCGTGAAGTGGCTGATGCAATTGAAGCTAAGCACAATGGAAAAGATCAACCAGATGATGTGATGTTCCCCGATTTGGAAGCAGGTCTACAAGGGATGCGTTTTGTTGATGCCGTGTTGCGTTCCCATAAAAATGGTGGAGTATGGACTTCACTAAACAGCTGAAGTTATCCCTTTCTAGCCCCCATTACATGTGATTGTGCAAGTACGAAATTTGTGCTCAGCGCATTTTTCCCTTTCTTTTGTTTAGTTTTACGTTTACTAATTTATCGCCTTGCACAACAGACCGGAGTCGATTCCGGAGCCTGGAACAAGCGACAACTGTTCACCCGGAATCATTTCAGATCGGGTGATGGGATCTCCTTAACAAGAGAGGAATCATGAAAAAGGGATGGATCAAGTCAATGCTGC
>MDTD01185459.1_pt1 | contig 17357 bp, 18 predicted proteins | sample 811221 | NCBI WGS metagenome assembly MDTD01 (sample SAMN05326646, study PRJNA326480) | marine metagenome | isolation source: seawater | place: Pacific Ocean: South West | collected 2011 | reverse complement strand
TGGTGGACAACGTTTCGGCTCTCTACCCAAAGGTCACACGGTTCGGATATCCGAAGGTCGGACAACAGAATTCCTCATGCCGTATTGGAGTGGTTGAGGTCGAAACCGCAGAGACCACTTGGATTAAGGTTCCTGGCGACCCCCGGGAGAACTACCTCGCCAGGATGGAATGGGCCGGTCCCAAAAATTCCGATCAGCTCGTCATTCAGCAACTAAACCGCGCACAAAACAAGAAACTGGTCATGATCGCTGAACGGCGGGGTGGCGCAGTGACGACCGTTCTTACTGAGAAGGATTCGACGTGGGTTGTCGTAAATAACGATCTCAACTGGACTCCGGACGGAAAAAGCTTCACGTGGACAAGCGAGCGCGATGGCTGGGAGCAACTCTACAGGATCTCCCGGGACGGGACGAAAACGACTAAGCTCACCACCGACAACTTTGACATAGACCTCCTTCACGTGGACACCTCGGGGCTCTGGGCCTACTTTCTTGCCAGCCCTCAGAACCCTGCTCATCGCTATCTCTACCGGGTCGGACTTGATGGAGAAGGGTTGACACGCCTGACTCCCGAAAGCGAAAGAAGGGGCACTCACTCCTACCGCATTTCACCATCCGGAGACTTTGCAGTATGGACTCGATCCGATGCAGATACTCCATCAATTACCCGCCTCGTCAGCCTCCCGGATCATGCCGTGATCAAGACTCTCGAGGGCAATTTGGAGCTGCATGCAAAGATCCGTGCTCTCAACCTTGCTCCAGTAGAATTCTTCGATGTTCAAATTGAGGAGGGCGTTCGTTTGCCGGCTCGCTGTATACATCCCCGCAATCTGGATCGTACGCGCAGGTATCCCCTGCTGGTCTACGTTTACGGCGAGCCTGCCGGACAAGTAGTTCGGGACAGCTGGGGCGGACTCTGGCATCACATGCTCGCACAGCAGGGCTATGTCGTGATGAGCTTTGACAACCGCGGAAGCAGGTCTCCACTGGGCCGGGCGTGGCGCCGGGAAGCCTTCCAGAAAATTGGAATACTACCTCCGAAGGACCAAGCCTCTGCCGTCAGGACAGTCCTGAAGGAAAGACCGTGGTTGGACGCAGCGAGAGTCGGCTCGTGGGGTTGGAGCGGCGGAGGATCGATGAGTCTTAATGCCATCTTCAAATTCCCTGATCTTTATCACACCGCAATTGCGGTTGCGTCTGTCCCCGACCAGAGACATTACGACACAATCTACCAGGAACGATATATGGGGCTTCCGAGCGAAAACCGTAAAGCCTTCCGGGAGGGTTCCCCAATCAACTTCGTAGAAAACCTGAAGGGCAACCTCCTGATAATCCATGGTGCCGCAGACGATAACTGCCACTACCAGACCTACCTGCGGCTCGTTGACAGGCTCATCGAACACAACAAGGTCTTCTCAATGATGACCTACCCAAGAGGAACCCACTCGATACGGGAGGGAAAAAATGCGCGCCGTCACCTGTATGAGACAATGACCCGCTTCCTGCATGAAAAAATGCCGCCCGGGCCCCGTTAGGGGGCTTGATGAATCTCCCTGAGCCATGCCCCCGCCGGCCGATCAAGCCTAGGCCCGGCTTGCAACATTCCTTGGGGTATGTAACGTCACGATATGCCCCGTGTGCGTGATCCAAAGCGGACCCGACGCAAGATCCTTGAAGCAAGCTATCGCGAATTCTATCGCCATGGGTTTCAGGGAGGGAGCATCAATCGGATCGTAGACGCAGCGGGAATCACAAAAGGCGCGCTCTTCCACCACTTCTCCGGGAAGAATGAGCTAGGCTACGCCGTCCTCGATGAACTGATGATTCCCGCTATCAAGAACTGGTGGGTGGAACCCTTGGAAAAAGGAGCGGATCCCCTCGGGACCCTCAGAGATATTTTGGAGCGGTTCATCAAGCGGGTCGAAGGCGAGGTCCCCGAAACAGGATTTCTCTTTAATGGGAGTCCAATTTGTAATTTTGCGGTGGAAATGTCACCCCTCGAGGAGGGCTTTCGAAAGCGCCTCTCTGAAATCTATAAGATCTGGAGCGGGTGCATCAGCGATGCCCTCAAACGAGGTCAGGAAAAATCAATCGTGCGCCCCGACATCGAACCAACTGCCGAGGCCTCGTTCCTTGTAGCCATCATGGAGGGAAGCGCCAGCGTAGGGAAGGTGGAACAGGATATCGAGTTTTTGCGCTCCTGCATCGCTACCGCCCGGAATCACCTCGATTCTCTTAGCGCGTCCCGCACTCTGTGAACTAATCCAGCGTCTTGGTTATTCGCTGTCTTCAGGATGGTTTCCATCCTCCAAGTTTGCAGATCCTGCGGAAGTGCTTTCCTTCGACAGGAGTAATCGAGAGCCGGTTGCCCTTCCTCAGGCACAGCATGCCAGCCAACCTTGGGTCTGCCTTCATCGCTGCAAGACTCACCTTCTCGGTAAGTTCGGTCACAAATTCAAAGTCTACAAGGATCCATCGTGGATCTTCCTTCTTCGATTTCTCATCGTAATACTTTGAACGCTTCTGGAACTGCGTTGGATCAGGATAGGGTTCACTGGCAACTCTCGCGACACCGACCACACCAGGCTCAGCGCAGTTGGAATGATAATAGAGAGCAAGATCGCCAATCTGCATATCGTCCCGCATCATATTCCGCGCCTGATAGTTCCTTACCCCATCCCACTCGGCGCGCTTCTCCTTTTTCAGCTGCCCTATTCCATACACATGGGGCTCGGATTTAATGAGCCAGTATTGCATGGGGGATCTTTAGCCCGGTTATCCTTGCCAGACAACAATTTCAGTTTACTTAACGAGCACTGATACAGCATCAGCACTCCTGCGACCATCCAGTGCTGCTGAAACTATGCCGCCCGCATAGCCCGCCCCCTCCCCACACGGGAAGAGCCCTTTCAAACCGGGATGCTGCAGGGTATTCCTATCTCGCGGAACGCGAACAGGTGAACTGCTGCGGGTCTCAAATCCAACCAGCAAGGCCTCACCACTGTGGTAGCCCTTCATCAACCTGCCGAAGCGTAGCAGACCTTTCCGCAAGGAGCTCGCTATGAATCCCGGTAGAATCTTGTCGAGACGGGCAGCACGTAATCCGGGGAAATAACTGGTCTCAGGCAGATCCTGAGAAGAACGCTGCGCAAGGAAATCCACCATCCTCTGCGCGGGAGCCACCTGCCCGCCTCCTCCTGCTCTCTTGGCGGAACGCTCCACCTCCAACTGGAGCGCTACACCAGCGAGGACTCCATGTTCTGCCTGCCACGGCTCCGTGTCATCCGGATCAACACCGACAACGATACCACTGTTCGCGTAGGGAGAATCTCTCCGCGAGAGAGACATCCCATTGACCACAACCTCATCATCATACGTTGCACAGGGCACAATAAATCCTCCGGGACACATGCAGAAAGAATGTACACTGCGTCCCTTCACAGTAGCCGCGAACCTGTAACGAGCGGCAGGCAGGGATGGGGGGCGTTCGGCATCTCCCGGGAGATGATACTGGATTCCATCGATCAGGGGTTGGGGGTGCTCAATACGCACTCCCATGGCAAAGGGCTTCTGCTCGAGGGCAACCCGGTGCCGGAGCAGAAGGGAATAGACATCTCTCGCTGAATGCCCGGTCGCAAGAATGACCCCTGCCCCACGAAAATCCCGACCCTCAGCGGTCGTCACGCCAACCAGTTGCATGGACGATTCTTCAATAAGAAGGTCTGTGACCCTGCTACCGAAATGTACTTCTCCACCGGCTGCAAGAATCGTTTCCCTCAACGACTTGACCACATTCGGGAGGAGATTTGACCCAATATGAGGATGAGCCTCAGTGAGAATGTCCGGAGGGGCCCCATGCGCCACCAGAATTTCATAGATCTCGCGCACGGGACCTCTCTTGGTGGCTCGGGTGTAGAGTTTGCCATCCGAAAAGGTTCCAGCCCCCCCCTCTCCAAAACAATAGTTCGAATCCTCGATGACCCGACCCTGCCGCAGGATTGGGGCGAGATCAAAACGACGGGCGGACGCATCCTTGCCCCGTTCGAGGATGACCGGACATAACCCAAGTTGAAGACAACGAAGAGCCGCAAACATCCCGGCGGGACCACAACCAACAATCAGAATCCTTGGAGAATCTCCAGAAATCCTCGGAAAGGAAGGTGCTCCCAACTGTGCTGCAGGCACCACCTCATCTACCCCGGCAAGGATCCGCAATTTGAACCGGACGGGAAATTTCCGGGCATCAATGGACTTCTTGAGCAACTCCATGCTCTCGATCCGTTCAGGCTGAACACCTATCTTACGGGCCGCTGCACGCCGCCATGCGTCCTGGTCCTCGAGCTTCTCTATCGCGAGGGTAATATCAACCTCATGAGCGCTCTCCATTTCTCATGCAACGATAGACCGCTTGGATCCATGTTCGTCCACATTCACGAACGTGACCCGGGTCGTGAATATCGGGTCACCTTCACCCAGCTTCCCCACATAAACCGTCACCTCATAAGTTGCCGAGGTGTTTCCTACCTCATGTTTTGAAGAACGAATTGAAATGATCGTTCCTTCCCTCACGCTGTGCCGAAAAACCACCTCGTCCATCCCGATCGTCACAAAGCGGCACGATGGAAAGTCCAGACTGGCGGCAATCCAGCTTGCCTCGTCCACCCATCGAAGGAGCCTTCCCCCAAAGAGGAACCCATAATGATTGAGGTCTTCGGGCAGGACGAGTCGATGCGTTTCCATGTTTCGTCAGGTTAACAATCCCCCTCCACACGGTCTCCCCTTCAGGAGGTCGTTCTCTCAGGAGACCGGTCGAATTACAATGCGCTTGAGGCGCTCGTCGCTTCTGGGCGAAAAAGTTTCGATCTCCCCATCGTCAACAAGAGCATTGTGAACGATCCGCCGGTGATACGCATTCAAAGGCCGCATCTTCATCGACTTCCCACTCTCCTTTGCTTTCTCCGCCAGATCTTTCGCGGTCGCAATCAGCTTCTCCTCCTGTCTCACCCGGAAATGGTCACAGTCGATGCGGACGCGAGGAGGTTCCTGAACTTTTTTCTGAAGGATCCGGTTCACGAGGTATTGGAGATCATCAAGCCGGTCACCATGCTTCCCGATCAACAGGCCACTTTCTTCTGTCAAGATCTGAAGACAGGCCCCCTCTTCGCTCTCTTCCTGTTCGATATTTACCTCGAACCCGAGCTGGGTCACCATGGATTCAAGGACTTGCCGAGCTTCAGAAAGCACTTCCATGGTTTTACCTTAGGACCCGCAGCCATTCGGTCAAGCCAGGTGTGACAATGAGAAGCGTACCCCGCAAATTCCCCCGAAACTGGAACCAATCTACCCCCCGGTGCGCGGGCCTCTTTTCTTCGGCTTTTTGGGTCCTTGTCCTCCCATCTGCCGGGCCCTCATTTCCTTCTGGGACTTCTTGGCCGCTTCCGCCCGCTCCTGCATTCGCTGCATAAATCCCTTTTTTCCCGAAGCCTTCTTCTTTTTCAGTTCCGGCTCCGGCAACCGTCGCGTGATCAGCATCTGAACGATGGCGAAAATGTTCGAGGTAGTCCAGTAGAGTGCAAGGGCAGAGGCAAAGTTGTAGCAGAAGAAGAAGAAGACGACCGGCATCATCATGAAGAGACGGCGCTGCATCTTGTCACCCGTCTTGGGTGTGAGCGCCATCTGGAGAACCATGGTAACCGCCATCACGATCGGGAGAAGGTTCACACCGATGCCCCCGAGAAGAGGAATAGCTGACGGAAAGTTCGCCACAGTGTCCGGCAGCGCAAGGTCTTCAACCCACAGGAAGGGCTGCTGCCGGAGCTCAACCGCGTACTGAAGCATAATGTAGAAACCGAAAAAGATGGGGATCTGAACCAGCAGGGGAAGACAGCCCCCCAGAGGATTGATTCCGTAATCCCGGTACAATTTCATCATCTCCTGATTCATCCGGTTGGGATCTTCCGGATACTTCTCACGAAGTGCCTTGATCTCCGGTTGCAACTTCGACATCCGCTTCATGGCGCGAGTCGACTTGTTTTGCAGGGGCCACATCGCCCCCCGGATAATAATTGTCAGCGCCACAATCGCGAACCCCCATCCCCAGCTGTCGGAAACCTTGGAGAAAAGTCCGGAATAAAGCACGTTGAGCAGCCAGTTGAGGACAAAGCTGATCCCGCCAAAGATGCCATAATTCATGACCTTCTTGTAGTCCCTGTCGTGGATTTCCCCACTCTCACGGAGCATGAGATTGTTTTTGGGACCAACATATAAATTGAATGTAAGAGCTTCCTTGTCGTCTCCCCCAGGAATCAGGGTTTTGTCGGGCAAGCTCATGCCAAGACGGATCGATTCACCCGTCCCGCCCCCTGCGACCATGGGCAATTGAACCGCTCTGCGATCTCCCCAGATCCATGCGTCGTAGGGTGTCTCAGGAGTGATGATCGTCGCGAAGAACTGGTTACTTACTCCAGCGAATCCAAGCGCGCCGGCATCCTCTTGGAAATGCGGCTTCTTTCCCTTCTTGAACTTGGTGACACGGCGTTTCTTGTAGTCACCATCCTTCTCGTAGAAGAGGGTGATGTGACGATCCCACTCACCTTTCCAGAGGGGCTCGGCTGAGCCAGCGAAGAGCCCATAGTTTTTCAAATTCAGGGAACTCGCCCCGTTATTTTCGAATACCAGCTTGAGCTGCAGCCGGAATGAAGCGCTCCGCTCAACAGAACCGGGCTCTCCGCCTGTGGCCTTCTCAACAATCCATGTCTTGGAAATCTGTAAGCCATCCCGGGTTTTACCCACAAAGGTAATACTGTTAGGGGTGTCGAGCTCGGCCACATGCGCGTATATCAGATCGAGATACTGGTCGACTCCGCTTACCAGTCGACCGATTGGCTGAGGGTCGGTTTGGTTCAGGCTGACGAGGTTGACCTTGTCCTGCACGGCAAATTGCCCGTCCATGTCGATCCGTTTGATTCCGCCCCCGAAATTCGTGAAGCAGAACACAGCCTCGCCGACAGAAATCTTGGAGATCTTCTCCTCTACCAATGGAACTGGCTCCGCAACCTTCCCCGACTCTGCCAGATTCTCTGAATCATCACCGTCGACCGGCGCCTGCACCGAAGGAACCTTTTGGCCAGCCTCGCTTTCGCCGGTCTGCGGCTCCGCTTCTCTCTGGGCAAGAGCTTCCCGTTCCCTCTCCTGCAGAGCCTCCTGGTTCTTGCTGCTATAATAGAGATTGACTGCCAGCGCCAGACAGCACAGCACGATAACGATCCAAGCCTTGCGATCCAAAATGAAACTCCTTTGCTACTTCTGGTGAGATTCTGGGCCGGGAACAGATTTCAAGTTGTCGATCGGATCCCGATCCCCGCCTTGCTCTTTCACGGTATCCACAATCGGTGGAACTGGGTCATAACCGCAGCCCCCCCACGGATGACAGCGCAAAATCCGTCGAATCCCCAACCAACTACCCTTGAGCCAGCCATGCACCTCCGTTGCCTCTAGAAAATAATTCGAGCAACTCGGTCGATACCGGCAATTTCCACCACCCGAAATCGCACGTAAAAACGGACGGAAAACCTTCTGATAGCACTTGATCAGAGTCTGGATAAGCCACTTCATGACGCTATGACCCTACAATGGGTGAGCAATTTCTTTCTCCTCCATATTTTCTTCCCCAAAAATACCTAGACCTTGACCCAAACGAAGCCAGTCGGCCTCCAACTCACCAAAGCTTGCCTTGGAGGCTTTCTGGCGAGCAACGACCACCAGATAGCGCCCGGGATCAATTTTTTCACCGTGTTTGACGAGAATCGCCCGGAGACGGCGCCTGATAAGGTTCCTCATAACCGCCCTGCGCGACGACTTCCGAGAGGTAATAAAGCCAAATTTCAAGTGATCTAATGAGGAATCGCTCAGAGTCGCCATCACCAGATTTCGTGAGGCCATCGATCGCCCACGCGTCCTCACCGCAGCGAACTCCTCTCTGCGCGTCATACTGAGTCGGCGCGGAACCCGCATAATCCCAGGGATTGTTCCCCAAACAGCGAGCGAAAGCCAGTCCGCCCTACCTGCCGTGTTGAACGGTGTGCCTCTTGTACTGAATCTCGGCCCCCTTCGGGAGAAGGCGCTTTCGCCCCTTCTGGCGGCGACGCTTGAGAATTCCACGCCCGGCTTTCGTGGCCATCCGGGCACGGAAACCGTGCTGACGCTTTCTGACGCGTTTGGAAGGCTGATATGTGCGCTTGCTCATGGTTTTGGGGCGTTTCTGGGACAGCTAACGCTGGCGGGACGCGGAGACTAGCTGTCGACCTCCATTTGTCAATCCACCAGAGGACTTTCCTGCGCTGAAGCCGTAGAAAACTGCAACAAGCAAGCATGTTGGCCCCAAAGAGCCACAATTCTATTCAAAATCTATACTTTGCTCAGGATCGGCAATATCGCGGTTGCTCCTCTGAAATCCTCGAGCATATAATTTGTTGCCAGATGAGTAGCCTTGAAATTGTAGCCCTCTCTCCGGGAGACATGCTTGCCATTTCCATGACCGCTCTCCTCAGCTTTGCTCTGGGCATGATAGCGACCATTCTCTTTACAATGGCCCGAAGTAGTTCCTCCGCCGATAAAACTGAAGACGAGTTACTCGAAACCGAGGATCAGAATGTGGAGGACAGGACTCCTGAGGCCGCCGGAGAATCATCAGAATCTCCCCGCAGGGAAGCTTGGGAAAAGGACGAGAACTGGTGGAAACCCTAGAGCGAAAGAGGGTCTCTATTGCTCCAGAAGGGAGCACGCCTGATCCATGTCCTTGTCGCCTCTGCCTGAAAGATTGATCACAATGATGTCTTCTCCGGGCAATTTGGGAGCGATGTCCGCAGCATAGGCTACTGCATGCGCACTCTCCAATGCCGGAATAATGCCTTCGACCCGGGAAAGTTGCTGGAAAGCTGCGAGTGCCGCGGAATCCGTGGCGTAGGTATACTCCACTCTCCCGAGTTCCTGAAGAAAGGCGTGTTCGGGTCCTACCGCGGCGTAGTCCAGACCCGCACTCACAGAGTGCGTCAGGTCAATCTGCCCGTCATCGTCTGCGAGCAGCCAGGTCTTTGTTCCCTGTAGCACACCGAGCTTTCCTCCCTGGAAACGGGCAGCATGTCTTTTGGGCATAATTCCCTCTCCTCCGGCTTCCACTCCCACCATCCGAACACTGAGGTCATCAAGAAATGGATGAAAAAGCCCAATCGCGTTGGAGCCGCCACCGACACAGGCCACCAGAAGACTGGGAAGACGTCCTTCCTGACTCAACACCTGTTCCCGGGCTTCCTCCCCGATCACTCTGTGAAAATCTCTGACCATCATGGGAAACGGGTGGGATCCCAGCGCTGACCCAATAATATAGTGAGTATGCTCAACCGTCGCAGTCCAGTCACGCATCGCCTCACTGACCGCCTCCTTAAGCGTAGCCTGTCCGGCGGTAACCGGGACAACCTCAGCTCCAAGCAATTCCATCCGTCTCACATTTGGCGCCTGCCTCTCCATGTCGACCTTCCCCATGTAAACAGTACAATCGAGCCCGAACCGGGCACAGACGGTCGCGGTCGCCACCCCGTGTTGCCCAGCTCCCGTCTCGGCTATGATTCGACGCTTACCCAGCCGACGAGCCAGTAATGCCTGCCCGATCGCATTATTGATCTTGTGAGCTCCAGTATGAAGGAGATCTTCGCGCTTCAGGTACACTTTTGCCCCACCCATCAAACCGCTCCACCGCTCTGCATGATACAGGGGAGTAGGCCTTCCGCAGAAATCAGACAACAGTCCGTTGAGCTCATGCTGAAATGCCTCGTCCTGCCGGGCTCGCTCATACTCGTCCGCGAGCTCCTGCAAGGGAGCCATCAGGGTTTCCGGCACAAACATACCACCGAACTGACCAAAATGGCCGGTGGGATCCGGGGCGGAAGGAGGAGCCTGCATTCCGTCAAGGGTGCCGCGGGCCAGCAAAAAGTCAAAGGCGGAAAGTGGCGCTGAAGCCAGGCGAGCTGCCCCTAAAACCGAGACCTGCTCTTCCGGAAGGCCTGAAGAACCTCTCTCACAAGAGCGCTCTCTGCCAGCCCTTCCCCATTCTCAAGACACGAGATGGGACCAGTAAGAAGGTTGTCGAGAACAACCCGGTTGGTCGTCATCGCAATATCATGATCCTCGGTAAGATGATTCAGAACAATCCCGGTCAGGGTCAAGCCACGGTCTCTAATCGCTCGTTCGGTGAGCAGCGTGTGGTTAAGTGCTCCAAGCCGATTCGCTACCACCAGCACTACGGGCCAGCCAAGAGCCTGTGCCATGTCAGCAAAGGTCTCTCTCTCGTTCATCGGAACTTCCCATCCCCCCACTCCCTCCATGACGAGAACTTCGTGGTGCTCTGCCATTGATTCTGCATGTGAACATATATCCCTGAGGGGGACGGGCTTGCTCTCGAGCTCGGCCGCGACCGAAGGGGTGACTGGCGCTTGATACCAGACAGGGTTTATTGCTTCGATTGGCTCCGCATTCTCGGAGGCTTCCAGCAAAAGCTCTGCGTCCTTGCGTTCTCCACAGCACACCGGCTTGTAACCAACCGCATCGACTCCCTGCTTACGGAGCGACCGGACAAGCTCACACGTAATGTAGGTCTTTCCAACTCCGGTGTCGGTTCCGGTGATCAGAAGGGGATAAGACATCTTTCTATTTAGGCGATTGGGTTATCGGGGAACAAATACTCCAGAACCTCACGAGGTTCCACAGCACAGAAGGTTAACGACTACCCGGAACCGGTTCGGCTAGAACGGCGTTGTTTTCCTGATAGCGGCTAATCAGAAACCAGAGAGCGATCGCCACTAGAAGCGACGCTATCTTCGGGATCCAGTTGTTCACGATCAACCTCTTCACCATGCTCTTCTTCATCATTGTCAACATCACTATCACTGAGGAAAATTTCTTCCAGTCGACTTCGGAATGCACTTTCCCCCAAATTCCGCTCGATCCTGCCATCCATGCATATGGAGACAGATCCCGTCTCCTCACTCACCACAATAGTCACCGCGTCACTCTCTTCCGTGAGACCGATTGCTGCTCGGTGACGCAACCCCATGGACCGGTCTCCAACCTCGGCTTGACTCACCGAGAACACACAGGAAGCCGCGACAAGTCTCTCCCCAGAAAGAACCACGCCCCCGTCGTGAAGGGCGGTTTTGGGATGAAAGATGGTAAGTGCCAGTTCGGCACTTAACACTCCGTTGATAGCAACTCCCGTATCGATGTGATCCTTAAGGCCTATAGTTCGCTCGATCGCGAAGAGAGCCCCATATCGCTTGTTGGAGAGTTGCCATACTGCATCCGAGAGAGTCCCCAGGAACTCCTGCTGCTGGGTCACATTGAAAGACCACAGCCGGGAGCTACCAAGCCGCGCAAGAGCCATTCTTAGCTCGGGCTGAAAAATGATGAGGAGGGCCAGAGCAGCCACCACCGCTACCCGGGTAATGATAAACCGCATAACCTCAAGCTGAAGAAAGACGGAAACCAGAGTCAAAACCACGAAAATGACGGCCAACCCCACGAGGATTCTTGCCCCTCTGGTTGCCCTGAAAGTCCGGTAGAGCTGATAGATGAAGACCCAGAGAATCAGGATCTCCACCGCACTGCGCCAGTGCTCTTGCAAGAAACGTAACACTTACCCGGCCAGATCTTAACGCCAAGCATTGCTCAGGCAACGGTAATCGTATCCGTGGCACCGTAAAGGATCACCCGGCGACGAATAGATCCCGCGTGGCCATCGAGATAATAAAAGCAAGAGCTTCCCCCGGCGTTTGAGACCCGCTAGCATCACCTCAGTCTGACCCCCTTGATTCCGCCAATGAAATATTCACTCTTCGCGACCCCTCTGCTTCTGGGGTTTTGGACCTGTCCTCTCCTTTCCGCCGAGGCTCCTTTCAAGCCCCAGACCATCGATCCGCAGATCGCCATCGGATATGGTCTCGCTGTCGGAGATGTTGATGGCGACGGTGATCAGGACATCCTCCTTGCGGACAAACGGGACTTTATCTGGTATGAAAACCCATCCTGGAAGAAGCATTTGTTCCATACCTTCCATAAGGGAGAAAAACGTAACCAGCTCCGCGACAACGTCTGCATCGCTGCACACGATATCGATGGTGACGGCAAAGTCGAAGTAGCGGTCGGTGGAAACTGGAACCCCGGGAACACCGATAGCGAGGAGCAATCGGGATCCATCCATTACCTTGGCTCCCTCGGCAAGGTGAAACCGGTCCAACTTCCTCATGATCCAACAACGCATCGCATGCGGTGGGTTCATGTCGGCGAAAAAAAATATGCCCTCGTAGTCCTTCCTCTCCATGGGAGAGGAAACCGTGGAGGGCAGGGCAAGGGAGTAAACGTGACTGCCTACTTTCCACCAACTGATCCTTCCGGCGGGGGTAACTGGAAGACCGCGATCATCAACAATGAACTCCATAAGACCCACAATTTTGACTCCCTCGAAAATGGTCCCTCGGATTCAGTATACATTGGGGGAGCTGAAGGAGCTCGGGTGGTCTGGCTTGCTGAAGGAAAGTGGCATTCCAAGGATCTTGCCTTTCCTGAAATGAACGGAGGCGCTGGCGAAATCCGGATCGGAAAAGGAGATCCCGGCCTGCAGGAGAGGACCTACGCGTGCATCGAGCCCATTCACGGAAATACGGTTGCTGTCTACAAGGTCGGGGGCTTGAAGGGAGAAGCGTCTGAATGGGAGCGCATCGTTCTGGATGACAGTCTCAACCAAGGGCACGCATTGGAGTACGCGGATATTCTTGGCACTGGAAATCTTCAGGTCCTCGCGGGATGGCGCAACCCCGACAAGGAAGGGAAGGTAGGAATCAAACTCTATGCCCCGGGCGAGCAGGGGGACAAATGGACCACTCACCTTATTGATGACAAGATCGCCTGTGAGGATCTGAAAGTTGCTGATCTCAACAAGGACGGCAAGCTGGACATCATCGCATGTGGGCGATCTACCCGGAATGTTGTCATTTATTGGAACCAGAAGTAGCGAGAAGCTCAAGCTCTCAGTGCGGGGGAACAGAGTCTGATCCTGCATCCGATCTCAGGACCGCTTCAACAACTCTGAGGGCATCGCTGTTTTCTTTCACGGAGTGAACACGATGGAGAAGAACGCCCTTCAGCCGGGTAGCTGCTGTCAAAGCCGATGTCGACCATTCCCGGAGATCTGGCGAATCATCACCGAGCACCTTTCCGATAAAACTCTTCCTCGAGATCCCAAGAAGAAGAGGACGTTCCTGAACCATCAACGCATCCAATCTGGCGAGAAGGGTGAGATTATGTTCCAAGGACTTCCCAAATCCAATACCTGGATCGAAACACAGGCACTCCGGGTTGATCCCCGATGACGTCAGGGTCGCGTAGCGCTCCTCGAAATAATCACGAACCTCCGCTACCACATCCCCATAGCGGGGACGATCCTGCATGGTCCGCGGCTGACCCTGCATATGCATGACAACTATTCCGCACCCTCTCCGCTTGCACACCTCCGGCATCCTGCTATCGGCCCGCAATCCGGAAACATCATTTACAATGGCCGCTCCGGCCGCCAATGCCTCCTCGGCCACCGCGGCCTTACTCGTGTCGATGGAGATAGGACCAGACCATTCGGCTCGCAAACCCTCTATAACCGGGATCGTTCGGGATAACTCCTCCGACGCAGTGACAGGAGACGCCCCCGGCCGCGTAGATTCACCACCTACGTCGATAATCCCCGCCCCTTCATCGATCATTGTGCGTGCTCTCCTCAGGGCCTCTCCAACGGCCAGATAACGCCCGCCATCAGAAAAGGAATCGGGAGTCACATTGAGAATCCCCATGATCATCCCCCGCTCCAGAGGAAGAGTGTTTGTCCCTGCTTTCCAGATCACCGCTATTGAGGAAAAAAGCCTATTTACCGTTATTTGGCATCAAAAAAGCTGCTGAGATGATCTACCTCAATCAGAGCATCTAACGCAGGAGACCCTGATTAGCCGTTGCCATCGTGCAAACTCACAGCTACCTCTTTGGACCATGCTTTCTGTTTCTGGAGTTCGCCGGGCGATCATCTCTGCCATCTCAATCTTCTGCTTCGCTTCAGGTATCGGAATGGGCCAGGAGGAAAAAAAATCATTTCCCGACAAATTTCAGGAGAAATGGGAGAAAGAGGGTCCAAATGTTCGCATTAAGCGCCATCAGGACGGTTCACGAACTGTTTTCAGGCGCAGCCCGGATGACCGCACCCTTGTGAAGCGAACATGGGGCACAAATGGTGCGGTCAAAATGATTGTGGTCTACCGCCTCAATCCAAAGGGAGACCCTCTCGCCTGCAAGATCTACGACGGCCGCGAGGTGTTACTCTACAAAGTTTCCTACGGTTACAGCAGAACCAGTGGCCGCCTGCAGGCGGAACGAATGTTTGATGCAAGAGCGCTCCGAACGAATCCGGAAACCGGCAAAGAAGCTCCCATACGGGTCATGTATTATAACTACGATGCTCGGGGAAATCAGACTGCACCGGAGGTATACACCTTCAAGGAAGGAAAGAAAGCGGAGGAGGTTTTCGGCGCGCGAGGGACATTCCCCAGAGATAATCCCTTCAAACCCTGAAAAATTCGTATCTTCAGGACCGATGAGGGGAGCCAGAAGTCTTGTTTCCCTTCTGATTACTGCCGTCGCAGTGGGAAGCCTTCTGGTCTTATTCAAGCCGGAACAACGACCTCAAGGCTCAGGGCAGAGCGACAAAAATCAAAGTCCGGAGGCATACGTTGAGGAAACTCTGGGGCTCCGCTTCAAGTCTGCTCCTGTCATGATCAGGGTATCGAAGGACGTATGGCTGGAACGCGTCGAAGAACATCTTTCCGCTCAATTTGGACCAGGTGGCCTCGCTCGAAGATCCCGCGCGCTCGAATTGATCGGATTCCATGAATTTTCCGGACACTCGCTCAGGGAGGGCTTCTCCGCCCTTCACTCGATCGGCCTCCGCGGCTGGCTGGACAGTATCGAAGGTGCCCTGCTGCTCGCAGCAGACTTCGACGAAACACAGCCCGAGGACAGAGTTCTCCTTCATGGTCTGCTCGCCGAGGCTCTCATTGAGCAGGCCAGCCCTACGGCCATCGGGCAGCTCAGCGACGATGAGTGGATTGCTGAATCAGCTCTCCGCGCCTCGATATCAGAGTCTATCAACGCAAAACTTCGCGAGGAAGAGCGTGAATCGTTCCTCCTCCCCACGCCCCTGCTCACAGAGAGAGAATCCCTCCTCGCCGGGCTCCCGATCTATCTCGCTGGCCTCGGCGAACTTCCCCAGGAACGAGGAGCGGCGCGAATCTTTTTCGAGACGCGCCTGCGAACAAGATCCCGTACTCTTCTCGACCTTATTGAAAATCCTCCTCGAAGCACCCTCGAACTCCTTGGAGGAGACTCCTCCTCCATCACTCCGGTGATCCTCCCCTCGCTGGCCCCTGACCATGCCAATCAACTGGAGGAGTCCCTCGGAGCATTTCAGGTCCAGACTCTTATCGAATGGATGGAAAGCTACGAGCAGGCGCAGGCCCTTGCCCTGCTCTGGCGAGGGGATCGTTACCGCCTGTTCGCAAACTCCAGCGGAGATCATCTGATCTGGCTATGCCGGTGGGAAACGAATACCGCGGCCGAGAGAGCTTCCGAGATATTCGCCAAGCTCAAAGACGGACTAAGCCGCGGCACGCGTTTCATCTCTTCTTCGGTTGATGGCAACACGACGACCTTTACGAACTGTGCCGATCTCCAGACCCAGGACCTGCTCTTAAGGCCCGGCCGCTAAACCCAATTTCGCAGACCCTTAGCCTCAACAGCACTGCACCGTGCACTCCTCGCGATTCCTCTCTGCAGTGGACAGAACCTCTACTCTCCGAGTAACTTTCCCGCCCATGGTCGCAAAGAAAATTACCTTCTCCGGACGTGTTCAAGGCGTTGGATTCCGCTATACGACCAGAGAGCTGGCAACGGGCTATGATCTTGTAGGGTCCGTAAAAAACCTCCCGAATGGTTCCGTTGAACTCGTAATCATGGGAGAAGGGGAGGAAATTGATGCCTATCTCAGCGAAATTACCGACGAGAGCGCTGTCTCTCATTTCATAAGGGAAACAAATACCGAGGAGATTCCCCTTCTTGAGAATGCTAAAGGATTCGTCATCAGCAGGTAAACTAACAGAAGAGCAGTTTCGAGTGGCACCGTTGCTCTCTGGTCACTCCTCCTCGATGACGCGGTAAAGTTCGGCATCTCCGATCGGAAGAACCGTCCATGTGGTCTCGTCAGTCTCAGCGAGGGTTGAGCTCTTTTCCCTCCAGCAGAGATCCGCCGCGAGATACTGAATTACATAAAATTTACCCGGAATACTGCCCCACCTCAATACCACCTCGTCGAAGACGGAGTCATATCTCACTTCGCGTAACTCCACGAATCCCAGATTTCGTGTTCGTGTTCTGATACTGGCTGGATCTACCGAGAAATTAATGAGGTCGCCCGATCCAGTCGATATGAATCCTCTCGCGGCAGTAATGCGGGTAATGCTCTGAGATACGCAAGTGAGGTCCGTGGAGTCCAGATAACTGGGAGCTGTTTCCACTCCCGCCGATAGATCGCTGAATTCAATTTGAATTCTTGGAGTGTCTGTTTCTGTCAATCCCCCCGGAAAGGACGGAAAAGTCCCTCCATCATCTTCTGCCACGGTCACCCTGAAACGATCCGCCGTATCTCCCCCCACCTTCACATCCTGCACCTCGATACTGTAGGGAGGTCCAGACGAGCCGGACCCGAGAATTCCGCGCCAAGTATGTTCGCCTATCCTGACCACGAGATCAACATCGATGGAACTGTAATATTCCTCCTGCTGCCAGAAAAGCTGATCGTTGAGGTCAAAGATCTGCCTGAAAATTTCTCCCTCACCCGCGTTATTGTAGCTGAGCTCCACAGTCACCGGATCCCCGCTCGCAGCAATCGACAGAAAATCTCCGCCTCGCACGAAATTGACCCCTCCCGACGCGGTCCACTCAATCTCTGCCGAGTTTCCCACAAAAGGACTCAACGCTGATATGGCAAACGCTATGGTCAGGCGGCACTTCATCACACAGATTGAAGACTAAGGACTTCCAAAAGCTTCTCAAGCCCCTAACGGGTTACTCCCCTGCAAGTCTCAAACCCGGGTTGCGGACCGAACCCAGCTGAGGTAATCCCGGCTGCCGGCTTCCACAGGTAGGACCAGAAACTCGGGCACCTCGTAAGGATGAAGAGCCCCTAGCTCCTTCTCGAGCTCGTAAAGACGTTGCGA
>MDTD01105773.1_pt1 | contig 17361 bp, 12 predicted proteins | sample 811221 | NCBI WGS metagenome assembly MDTD01 (sample SAMN05326646, study PRJNA326480) | marine metagenome | isolation source: seawater | place: Pacific Ocean: South West | collected 2011 | reverse complement strand
CCTTTCATCATTTAACCTATAATTAAATTCAGCGCTAGTTGTATTATCATATAAAAGAGTAACTACTATACAATTATCTTTTTCATAAACTCCATAATGCAGCTCGTTTTTCTTGCAAATACTTTTTAGTTCATTCCAGACATAATCCGATTCATTACCTATCAACCTTAACTTCTTAATAGAACTATAATACCAACGAATTCTCTGGTTAATTTCTTTTAACTTAGAATAAAACGAAAGACCAGATTGATAATACCACTCTTTGTGCGGTGAAAATTCGCCGCATCCTCCAAACTCTTGTAAACACTGAGTCACAGCCCACTTTTTATTACATTGGGGACATTTTCCATTAGTTTCAAAAGTATTCCAAACAAAGGAACAGTCGCACATCCACAGAGGTTCATGAGGAGGATTCCAATTACATTTAGGACAATAGATTTCCTTTTTCATGATTTAATTTTTATTTCTACAAATAAACTTACTATGCACGAAAGTTATATTCTCTAATTAATGATCGATCAATTTTAATAGCATATCGTTCATCTTCATATTTTATAATTGCATATTTTTTATAGCCCCCATCATCACCTAAAACATCCTGAAACTTCCTTCTAATTTTCGACAATTTTTCTTGAAAAGAATTTTCCTGTACATCAATCAACATGTTAATAGAATTGGTGATATTAGCAAGGTTAGCTTGCCCACTAAACTCTAAATAAAGTAATTTTAATTCATCTTTATAATCAGCTAATTGAATTTGCTTTACTCCTTCTTGATTCCTTATAAAAAAATGGTATAAAGTCCGCTCTAAAGGAGTAAGTTTTACTTTATTGTTGTCTAGATCAACTAAGACAGGGTTTCCTTTCTCACAAAAGATAACTCTAGAGTCGCGCCTTGAAGACTTAAACATTTCTACAGAAAGCATTTTACTTCTGACGCCAAACATCGTTTCAATTGATTGACTTATGATACTTGGGTTAATATTTTTCAACCTCAGTATCTTCTGGCACTTTAAGCAGATGTCAGTCATCTTCATCTTCATCTCTATTTGCCTTTTATCTTCACAAAAATCATTGATACAACCAACACTTTTATGATGAACTTTAGACATCATCTCTTTATAATTATCAAACATCAAAAGCTGTAACACATTGGAAACTACTTGATATGCTAAAGGGTATTTTCTCTCTGAAGCAATATAGTATTCCCACTCATCTGTATATATATAAGCATTGTTATTACAATCTCCATAGGAAAACCAATTTAACGGGTTTGCTATATCCGTCAATAGAATAACTAATTCATTGTCACCAACATCATAATAATTTCTGTATAGTTTATGATGTATAAACAAATCGTTCATACCCTCTTTTCTTTTTCTTCTTAATGGAAATGAAGGGATAGAAAGAGAAAACTTTGAACGAGATTCTTTCTCATCATTTAAAGAATAACTCATAACCCTTTTAGTATGTAAATCACTCAATGACTCCAATGATTGATATACACAGTTATTATCTTTGAAAGACAAATCATGCAAGGAAAGGTGGTAAGTCATAGAACCATTAAACTGCGACAACAACTCAACAACTTCTTGCAACAAAGAAAAGTCTACATTTTCGGTACGAATCAAATGAATTTTCATGCTTGTATGATTGGTCTATAAATTAAAAATTTATTTCCTTCTTGAATCAAATAGCCACTCTTTTTTTGATTGTGATTTTTTAACAGCATAATGATCTAAAGAAGACATCAAATCATCAAAATCTTCATGAAGATTAGTAATGTCAGTTTTTACTGCATTACTTCTTTTTATATTCATACTAGCAGCATACTCAACTGCATCAGGAGTTTCGCTTAAGTACGTAAACACCCAACTCTCAGTAGATTCAAGTTCTTTTATCATACCACTTATTTGAGCGTAAGAATAAACTCTAGAGGAATTTTCATATCCGTCTGTTATAATCACAACTACCACTGTAGCTAAATCATTTTTAATTTCTTCCCCTACTGTATTCTGTAACCGAACAATCGAAGCCCCAATTGCATCATAAAGAGCTGTCATTCCTGTTGGCTCATAAACAATGCTATCATTCTCATCAAAAAGAATTCTTTTTTTGCAAAGCTTCTTCACCTTTCTAGGGACCTCTCTATCAATATCAATTTTTACCTCTTGATTAAAAGTGGTTAACGATATGAAGAAATCCTGATCGGCATGTTTCTCAGACAACGCCATTATCATATCAAGCTGTTCATTAAAAGCACTAACGGTAGAATTTAAACAAGCATTCATAGATCCACTTTTATCTAGAATTAGCTGATAGTAAGTTTTTTTGTTTTTTAACATTTTACAATAAATTTGATTAATAATTACTGCAAAACTGAACAAAATGACTACTTTTTTGTGTTTTTACAAGCTTGTAAAAAAAGAATGTGTTTAGTTAATATTCCTCTGCTACATCGTTATTTTTTCAATATTCCCAAATTTTATGTTATATTGATTGAAAATAAATTCTATGAAATTAAGAAATTACTTAATTGGTTTTATTGTTCTTTTATTTTTAATAAAATGTGCAAACGATAATATAGACAATGAAAACACAATTAAAGACACATATGATCAGGAAGAAAAAACAGCTTCAAATATAACTGAGAATAGAGAAAAAAAAGTGTTGGAATTTTATCCAACACCTGAAAATGGTTATTCCCCATTTGATCTTTATTTTGGTAAAGGGATATATAATAATAACAGCGGAAATAGTTTTGTGATAAAGAATTCTAATCAAACTCATGCTGTTGTATTGTTAGTGGACGCATATTCAGAGAGAAAAGTAAGAAATGAATTTATAAGAAAAGGGCAAACTTTCTCAATGACTGGAGTGCCTGATGGGACTTATTATTTAAAATGGATGACTGGAAATGACTGGTCACCAAATATTAAAGTTGGTAAGTTAAAAGGAGGTTTTCAGACAAATATGAATTTTAGCGAATCTTCATCGTATAAAGATTGGATGTCTGTAAGCGGGTATCAAGAATGGACAATAACCTTGTACTCAGTAAGTAATGGTAACATGAACCAAAAAGGAATTAACAAAGAGCAGTTTGCTAATTAATCATTCAATTTTAAAGGAACAGCTTCAGGGTGATAAAAAACTTGATATGCTTTTTCTGCAAAACCAGCTTCGTACGAAATAATTTCATGATTTACATTTGATCTTTTTACAACTATTCCTATTACTTTACCACTTTCTTTGTCAATAACAGGTCCACCACTCGTGCCTTGAGATATGCCAGATTCTAGCTCAATTAATGTTGTATCTTTTGGCATATAACTTGTAACATTTAAAGCAAATTTTTTATTTCCGTCTGAATCATGTTTATCATCTATCTTTGATACTGATTGATACCCTAACACAATACATTCAGGGCTATAGTTCATAGGATTTTCTGGTTCTTTAGTATTAATTTCTAGTGGTTTAATATTTTTAACTGGACTTGATAGTTTTAATAAAGCAAAATCATCGTTTTCATCAGATGGTATCCATAGTACAGAAGCTTTTATATCTTGTTCATATTGTTTACCTGCATTTGTAAAAAGTACAGAAATATTTTTTTCTATTTGATCGTTTTCATCAACTACGCAATGCTTAGCGGTTACAAGAACCTCATTTGAAATTAAAAAGCCCGTTCCGTAGTTTCCTCCTTCTAGCATAATTTTAGCTACAGCAGCACGAGGCTCCTCAAATTTTTTGATTCCAATGTCTGTTGTGTCAAATAAAAAATATAAAAACACAAAAGAAAAAATACAAAAAGTAAATAATCCAGATATCTTTTTAATTCTCTTATTTGTATCTTTTTTGCTTTGCGCTTTGTTAGAAATTCCTACAAACCTTATCATGATAAATATTGTTTAAACTCAGAGTCCGTTAAATACGGAGACTTTTTAATTAAAAATTCTTTACCTGTTTTACTATTTATTTTATTTAGAATATCAGCTTTTGTTTGTACAAAAGACCTTAGGTGATTTATTGGTTCAAAAGATATGTCGTTCATATCACTCATGTTCTCATATTCTTGATAAAATACAATGGTGTCTGTTAATAAAGAAATACTAGTTGATCCATCCTCACTAGTTTGTAAATTATTAAATAATGGTAAATACATTTGATTGTCTGAACTAATAAAATGTAGATTAGAGCAATGGTGAAAGTTAAATGCAAACTTGCCATTAACTAGTTTTAACATTGCAGGGATTTTATCCCTAAGTCCATCTTTATTTGATTTTAATATGTCTGAAATAGCGATATCTACATTTGTACTTAAAATATCTTTTAAATTTGATGAGATAACATCATTTTCGTTAACAAATCCATTTGAATTTTTTAAAATTTGAGAGTACATTTCATTAGAGTCTTTCGAAATAAAACTCCAAATATTGTTGTCGCACATTTTGTTAAGATCTATTGAAAGACCCTTTCTTAATAAGGTTGATATAGCGGAATCAATGTCAACAGAAGCATTATTACCTTCAAATAACATGCTATAACAAGTTGATGACTCATTTAAGATAGATGTAATCTCATTTTTTCTCCTGTGTATTGTTAGCATATTTGGAGAATCTTCATTTCCATGAATTAGGGATGAAATTTTACTAGTAGTTTTTTTAAGAGATTGCAGTGTGGGTAATTCATATCCTCTTGGAGATAAATATTTTTCAGCAGAATTAATTTGTTCTTGTATCTTGGACAATATTCCTACAGAGAGATGCATTTTCAATAGTGTAAAAATATCTTTAAAGACTGCTGTTTTAAATCTTTTATTTTGAAAAACAATATTGCTTTCTAACTGTGTTGCTAAATGTTTTTCAATTGTCAGACCAAGTGTATGATTCCATTTGTCATCATTACCATCAATATTATATTCTTCTTTATAAAAATCTAATAAAACTGAAATATGATTTGAAATTTCCTCTAAAAAGATTGAGGATATAGATAAATTTTTGTAAAAATTTGTTTTTTCTTTTATATAATTATGAATAGAAGAAACAAGGTCGTCAATTAATAAATTTTTATTATTTTTTGTTATTTCGAAGTAATTGTTTGGTTGAATAGTTGAAAAAGCTTTAAAAACAGCTTTGTCAAATTCATCAACATTTAATTCTTCGATTTCCTTCAATTTTAAGTCAAAATCATCAACAATTGAAACATCATTTGATGTTTGAATAGCATTCAATGTAGAAAACGAATCTGAAACTAAATCTTCAAACTCTTTTTGAGCATTGTTCTTAAAATTAATTGCAAAATTTTCAATGTTTTTAAATGTTTTTGTTCGATCTAAAAATTTTTCATTGTCTATCAATTGCCTAAATTCTTTGATTGCTAACTCAATAGAGAGAAGCTCTTTTAATTGTCCTTTTGGATACTGTATTAACTTTATTCCACTTGTAACAAATTTATAATTAGCCGTTGCCTGTCTGTCTACATCTCTTGCATCTAGCACTTCTTGAAATGTTGATGATGTATCATCTTGCTCATTATTTGACCCAAGAATTCTTAACATTACATTAAATCCAGCTAATTTGTATAACTCATGTAAGCCTTTGATGTCTGCATTTCCGTTATTAAATTCCTGAGACAATAAATTTACTAATTGATACGGTGGTGCCATTGTTGTGAATTCATTTCCGCTAGGAAACTTAGCTTTAAAAACAGTATCAATTTTATTGTAATGTGTTATTGCAGATATCGCAGAAAAAAAGTTTTCATGATAAGCATGAACCTCCTGGCCAGCTCCTCCATGGGTCTTAGGAATTAAAAATAGAGCATTAATGTTTGGAATATTATCTGGAAAAAGACTATGTAATAAATATGCAAAGTCAACACACATACCTGAACATGTGCCTCCCGTTAAAGTACCTACGATTAAAAATTTTGTTTGAGAGTTTCCTTCAATTTTTTGAAATTTTTCTTCAAGAACATTACAAATTCTAGTGTAATTGTTTGTTTTCCATAAAGATAATCTCCCAAAACTTGGCATTCCTCCCGCACCAGAGTGACTAGCATTTAGATATTCAACAGGAGGAACCCAATCTTTAGCTGGGTTGTTCTCACTTCTTAAAATTTTAATATCAACACTGATGTCGTTAAAGTCGAAAAAAACGGGTGTAATATCAGAATTTCCACTAGCTGTTTGTCTTGGAGTTCTGTTTACATCAGTTTCGATGTATAAGTACTCAGTGCTTGCGCCTGGTTTATTTTTTCCGGTGTATTCATAATGGTATTGCTGAAGTTCCTCAATAATACGCAATCCACTTGAACCAATTCCAATAATTAAATTTGACATAATTTAAAATTTTGAAGTAATACTGTTCTTAGCATTTTTAAAAACGAAAACGCAGATTAGCAAGCTCGCTAAGTATGGTGAAATTAAAAAATAAGTGTTTTTCATGGATAATTTAAATGATGTAAAATCAAATAAAGATGTTCCGTTTAAATAAAGAGTAAGACCCCAAAAACATGATAATATTGAAAGCGCTAAAAGCGAAGAATATAATCTTGAATAATCAAATAATAGTCCTAAGTCATCATAAAAGTCATCTTTTATTTTTTTTATAAATGAGTTAGTTAAAATTAAATGAAGGATATAGATCAAGACACAAGTGATACCGGTAAACATCAATAGCTTTATCCAGTATTCGTTAAGATTAGCTACTTTAAATTCTAATAAATATTCCATTTTATTTTCTTTGATAAATTAAGTCTCCAGGTGTTAGTTTGTGAATATATGAATAAATATTTAATACTAAATATACAAGAGGAGATATAACAAAAATTAACCACTTTAAAAGTAGATTAGGTATTAGCGCTAAAATTGGAAAAAATTGAGCTAAATCGATATCGTTTGTAAAAACAATAGCTGTAAAAGAATCAAAGTTTATTAAAAGATTATTGAAAATCAAATTTCCAACAAGGTTAGCAATAATATTTGCAAGTAAAAAGCATAATGATACTATAATTATTGTAATAAATGAGTAAAGTGTAATTACCATTGTGTTAGACAGCCCAAAAGCAGAAAGAGTTCCAATATTTTTTTTATTCTTTTCTATGTGTCCAAACATAATGTTAGACACAAAAAATAATACCGAAATGACTGAGAAAAATATGATTGCAAAAATCAACAACCTACATAGTTTAATGAAAAAATCAAGATTTTTTTTGTTTTCTATTTTACTTAATTCTAGTTCTACACCTCTAGTTAAAAGCCAATCATTTAAAATGTCAACATCTTTTAATTTGGATAAAAAAACTGTAAAATGTTTTTCAAGTCTATTTTTACTTCCCAAATTGTCATGTGTTGCATCATAATTAAATACCCTTGTTCCTCTAATCTGTTTAGGGTTAACACCATTATATTCAAAATAATCTCCTTTTACTTTTGTTTTTTGTAAAATGTTAGCTTTTTCAAAACTAGTATCATTTAAAATGTTTAAGTCTGAAATTTCATCATCAGTAAAAAAGAAGATAAATTTTGAAGCTTGATAGCTCTTAGAATCAAAAATCCTTGTTTCTCTAGAATATTTATTAAAAAGTGATTTAGTGAAAACAACATTGCAATTAGATTTTAAATCTTCCACTACTCCAAAAAGAGGTATTGGTATTGGCTTCTGAAACCTAGAAAGAAGATATAAATGCGAAGGAATTTCATTTTTATACTTCAAGTTTTTTTCTAAAAACTCTCTTTTAACCACAATTCCGATCCTATCATCATAGAACCTATTTTTTATTGTTGTATCTTGTTTTACTAACTCTTCAAAAAATCTGTTTCTTTCTTCGATTAAAATTGATTTTGTGCTTATATGATGCCTGTTTCGACCATAATTATTGAACACAGAATCAAGAGAATAAGGATTGTTTAAAATACTATGATTTTGAAAGATTCTAATATTTTCAATATCTAATAAGCTAGTTCGAGTTCCTAATGAGCATGAATCTTTGATAAACTGTTCAAGCTCTAATCGTGTGATTAACTCATCATTTTCGGCTTGATTGATGTCTATAAATTGTACATGAGGATCATTTGATTTGGTTTTTACTTCTTCAAAAGATCCTATTGCTAATCCGATGCTCAATAAGGCAATGAATAATATAAATGTTAGAGCTAAAAGTTTTTTACTATCTCTTTTGATAATTAATTTGAACTCAGGCTTTAAATAAAATCTAATAAACGAAACAATCTTTTTCATAATTAAAGCTGAGATTCTAGGTGGTTTATAAATGTTTCATTATCTATTTTCTTATTATCTAAAACCCATTTATCATCTTCTTTATGAAAGATTGAATCTGAATTAATCACACCTAGATTTTGTTGGTTTTTTTCTTTTTTCTGAATTAATACAATTCTATCACCAAATAATGCTGCAAGCCTAAGATCATGGCTAACTATAATTGCAGAGCGTGATTTAAGATGTTTTTTTAAAAATCCAATAACTTCATCTGCTTTTTTCATGTCTAAATTTCCTGTTGGTTCATCTGCAAAAAGAAGTTTATAATCTGAAATTACTGCGCGAATAAAAGAAAGGCGTTGTTTTTGACCACCTGATAAATGAACGATAGGTCTTGACTTGAGCTTCTTAAAAATGGAAAGCTCATGGTATGAAATACTATTTAGAAATTTAACTTTTTCGATTTCTGAAAGAGACTCATCAATTAACTTATTGCTAGCATCACATTCATTGTCCCACAACTCTTTTAAAAAACTAGAACATAAAATTAAAGCTCTTTTGTAAGTAAAATCTATTTCATCACTTTGAATTATTCGTGCAGAAATAGCATTTTCGATAACACTCATTGACTCGAATAAATTATCATCCTGAAAAATAAATGAGAAAAAATGTTTCCTGTATTTATTTTTTTCTGAGTCACTCTCCCATACCTTTGTATAATCTACTGGTTTTCCATTAAACAGGTAATCAAACTTTGAATATGAATGCCATTTAACAGTGTTATTCATTAATCCTAATGTTTCAAGTAATGTGCTTTTTCCTACTCCAGACGCACCAATAAAAAAAACCAACTCGTTGTTTTGTATTTCGAGCTCTTCAATACTTAAGACAGTTTTTTCGGGGCTGTAACTACAGGAAACCTGTTTTAGTTTTAATAACATTCTAATATGGTTCAGAGAATGGGAAGTATTCTATGGGCACCCATAAAAATGGTTGATCAAACTTATAAAATAATGTCTTATCATTAGTGAAACTACTTCCTTTCCATTTTGTATTAATTTGATATTGTAAATCAGTCGCAAAGGCTCGTGCTTCACTTTCTGAAATACCATCTTTCAGTTGTGCTATTGTTTTTTGTGCAATATTTTCATCTCCATAAAAGTTAATTCCTAATGCTGTAGTCCATATTTTTCTTACTGTTTTTCCTTCAATATTGATTATAGGTTCTTTTTCTCCATAAAAAGCTTTCGCTAATTCTATAAAAGCTTGATAAAGTTCATCTTTTAGCTCATGACCTACTGGGTTAATTTTATCAAATTTATCAAATGCAGGATCTAAAACCTGCTCTTTCCATGTTAAGGACATGTACACGACCTTCTTTAAAAAAGGTTCATTAATTCCATAATATGTGTTTTGTATATAACCCTCACCACATATTTCTGATTCCGCTAATAATAAGTCTAACGCCTTTCGACTAAAACCTTGAGAAATCAATAAATCATAAAAGTCTTCATCAAACTCCTCCCCTGGTTTTATAGTATCTGGGCGATCATAAAGCTCTAAAAGGTCTTCTAAGTTGTTAATGTATTTATCAGCTTCAACAATTGTTGTATTGATTCCTTCTTTAAGCGCTTCATAAAAATCATTAGCTCCTAATTCATTATAGCCATCTTTGTAGGAAAAAGATGTAACAACTGGATACAAAGCACTAGGCTTACCACTCCATGTTATTTTTTCATTATTAACATTATCTACAACATCTAGCTCACTACCAGTTGTTTTATAAACATTGGCAACATAGAATGGTAAAGATCCATTTATAATGTTTTTTATTTGCAATATAAAATGTCTATAAGCCCTATTTCTACTAGGAAAATTTTGTGTTTGTATTCCTACATAATTAATTTTCTTTTCATAAAATGATTTAGAAATAGTATTCATTTTTTCTTCTATTTCGTTAAAATGATAATTTCCGCAATCACCAACATGAGCTATTACATTTGTTGAACTATCATTTTCAAACATATTTATTGCTTGGGTAAGCCCTTTAAAAACATTTTCAGCATATTCTTGTTCGGAGGAATCAAAAATCAATGAATTGATACCATTGATAATAGATCTATATGGAGGGGTTACAAGCGGAAATTTTTCAATAGGTCTTAAGACATCTTCCTGCTTTGCTCTGTAAACTACCATTCCAATTTTTATGTTTAAACTATTACCTTCAGCTTCATTGATGTACCTTACAATACTTGATATTTTCTGTTTATAACTTCTCATTGATGCTGTTCCATCAACTAATAAAACGATATTTAAGTTCTTTTTCTTTGCTCTCCAAAGACCGAGCTCTTTTTGAATTGTATAGTAAGCGTCTTCAATATCATCATCTCCCACTGTTGTTCCTCCACCACTTTTAACTAAACCAGCAAAGGTTGCAATTCTACTAATACTTGAACTTTCGCCATCTTTCGGAACAATAGGCATTCTCATTACTTCAGCATAATCTCTTCTACCTTTTAATTTCACTTTCTTTAAAATACCATATGTTGGAAACTTCCATTTTTGTTTAAAAACTCTTAACGCTCCAGGTTCAGTAAAAATAGGTAGAGATGTATCTCCATATGCCCTGTATGCTCTATTACTGCTATTTAGCTCGTAACAAATCCTATTATCCCACAGCTGTATTTGGGCAGGATTAACCCAACCTTTTATTTCTTTACCATCAATGATTTTATCGGAGCTACTCACCAAAAAGTTTCCATCTTTTAGATCTTCCTTTAAAATAAATAGAAATTCAAATTTATTTAGTGTTTGCCCAGTAGGAATCTTTAGATTTTCATCTGCATAATATTTATCTGCTTTTATAGCCGCTACTCTCTCACTATCACTCATGTCTAATAGATTTGTAATACTTTTTATTACAATTGCTTTTTTTGTTGATCCAAATTCATTTACGGGGGCGTAAGAACAGAAAATCAAATCTTCTGCATGCATCCATCCAATTGCTTCCGATTTTTTAGATTTTTTAATTTTTAACCAATTACCTTTTATATCAACAACAAATAACTTTTCTTTAAAACTACACTTACTAACCTCAACTAAATCAGACTCAATTAGTGTTGGTTTTCTATATATTTTATTTTGATCTCTTAAACTAAATACTTCCCACACAGAGCACTTATCATATCCAGTTATATCATCCTGTAAGGAATGGCTAGAATTCTTTTTGTATTTATTCAATTCCGCAAAAGATTGGTATGATTTAAAATTATAAGGAGTTCCTAAAACTTCATTACCCCTTTTATTTAGTCTTTCTACTTCACAAGCGTTAACACTATTTATGTACGCAAATGAAAATATTAGAAATGATAAAATTATACGATTGAAAAAATTCATAATTCTGTAAAGTTATTTGTTGAAAGAAATGGTGGTAATACTTTTTGATTTGGAAGATTTTTAACAAAGAAATCAATTGATACCTTCTCATCGATTTTATTCTTAGTTAGGATTTTGTTTGAAATCAATAGATTTATCAAAAAATCATCAAAGAATAATTTGTCAATATTTTTTTTGTCAGAAAAAATAGTAAGCTTTACCGAACTAGCGTTTAGTATATCAAAATTGTTGTTTTTTTCGAAGAAATCGTAAAGCTTATTTAGATTGAGGTCATGAATTGGATTGTTCCAGTTTTGATAAAGTTTTTCTTCTAGTAAAATAAAGTCTTCAATAGATGTTAATTTTTGTATGTTGGGTTTAATACCATTTGGAATCATGATTACTGTCCTTTCATCTACTTTTGTCTCTATAATAGACATAATATCTTCAATCTTGTCATTGTAGTCTATAGTTAAATCTAAGTATATTAAATCTGCATGCTGAGCTTTTGATTGAAATCTTACTAAAGTCAAAAAACAAATTATAATCAAACATGATTTTTTCATAATTAGAACTATTTAAGAATTATTTTTAAAGAACAGTCATCTCTTTGAAACTCAATTTTATTCGAATAATCATTCCAATTTATAATAATGTTTGTGACTGTTGTTGGTTTACCATTCAAAAATATACCGCCGCAGGTATTAAAAAGAGATAGATAAGAATCTAAATCCAATTCTTGAGAATAGTTCAAACTGACAATTCCTTTAAGTTCATTTAATTTTATTAAAACTGAGTCATCAATTTGTGAACATTTATCATTAATAGATGTATTATTAAGGTTTAGAGGAACAGGAATTTTAGAGATTACATCTTTCTTTCTTTTGTTTCGAATAAATATGTAATCTTTACCTGTCAATTCAATAATATTAAATTTTTGATTTGAACTCCATTTTTTTTCATCAAGGGAATATTCAAAATTTTCATTTTCAAATTTGGGTTTAATAGAAAAATCACCTGATCCACCACAGGATTTAGGCTTTAATTCTCTATTTCTGGTGTTTGGTAATTCAATGTGCTTATTTTTGTCAAATTTTTGAAATTCCATTGAATTATTGACAGATACTTTTCTATAATTTTTTGATTTGAAGGGACCGCAAAATTTGTTTTCTAAAGTATCCCATTTAATTGTTATATCACCAGCAAAAAGGGGGTAATATTTGTTTCCATTTGGTAATAATATATACCTATCACCGTTTTGATTTTTATTAATAACTGAATTAATTAGAGATGAATAATTTTGAATCAATGGCTGATCAGTATCACAGCTAATAAAATCGATTAAAATATTTTTCGAATTCGGCTGATAATGTAACATCAATTTTGCATTAGGTGTAGAAGTTTCTATATCACCAATCAATTTTATGATTAGAAAAATAATAACTGCAGTAAAATACCATTTATATTTTGCAAAAAACTTTTTAAGTTTCTCCCACCATTTTGTTTGAGGTCCTTCTGGACCTCCATTTGTTGGAACAGTGTTATTGCTTCCACATGATGGACATGTTTTATGAAGATTTGATGCTTCAAAATGTGTGCCACAATCATTACATACGTATTGAGCCATAATTATAATTTTAGCATTACTCCAAACGAAGCAATATTTGATTTTAGTTTAATATTTTGAGTCTCAAAAATAGAATTTAAATTTGAGTTGTCGATAGAAAAATAAGGCAGCTTATCATCAGAGAATTCATATTGTGTAGGTTGCATTATTTTTAGTCCTAAAGAAACAGATCTGCTAAAAGAATAAGATAACATTACACCAAGTTGCAACTCAGTAACCATAGTTAAATTTAAATCAGAATTTTGTGTAACGTCAAACGTTCCAAAATCATAAATACCATCAAAAAACTCTACTCCATATAGGTCATCATAATAACCAGAATAGGTGATGTTTGCATTTCTGTTAGATTTAAAAGAGATGTTACTTACATTATATATGGCTAAAGGTCTTAAGGAAAGGTCTGGAGTTAAATTAAACGTTATACTTACTTGAGGGCTTAAAACTACCCCATCTTGAGATATAGTTTCTTCAAAACTGTTTATCGAAATTCTTCTTAAATATGGATAGTTGTCGGGATCTATTGTGTTGAATGATCGTGTAAAATTTGTAAATGAAATTGTGTTTTCTCCACTTAAAAAACTAATTCCACCTCCAAGAGACACTTTAAATTTGCTTTTTGGATTTACAATTAACGGATCTAAAACAATTAGATTAAAAGCTTGATTTTTACTCGATTGACTTTCTATTAGATTGTGTTTGATATCCGCTGGAGGCAGGTAAATTGCAGCAAAAATATTTTGTTTTCTAGCTAACGGCACATATTTCAGTCCTGGTTTTATACCTGTTGGTTTTTTTGATTTTAATTTAAAATCATCAGTTAAGTCGTTTTTATTTAATTCTTCATATAGCCATGCGAAATTAATTCCTTGAACTTCCGTTTTAAAATATGTTTTATAATTGTCAATTAAAATAAAGTTATCTTTAAAAGTAGGAATATATACAATTGAAGTTTTCGGCTCTTCTAATTTAATTATCTCGCTGATTTCAACAAACTCAACTGAGTTATTACTAGCTGATCGCAAGCCCATTTGGCCTTTTTTAGGATTATTTTTTATTTTAAATTTTAGCTTATAAAGTAATTTATAAGCTGCCTCGTAAGGCACCAATTCTTTATTGTTAAATTCGTCGAGAAGGTTTACTTCTTCACTCTTAAAAAAGTATTTGTCATTTCTTTTAACAATCATTTCTACAGTCCCTTCTTTGTTGCTTATAAAATTGACATTTCTAATATCAAGAATCTCTGCATTTACAGATGATCTAGTTGGCTTTAAGTCCCTTATGTTCTGAGAAAAGTCAATATATGAAATGCTTTGATTAAAAGTCTCTGAAGCTGAATTAGTATTTATTATGTTAGCTTCTTTTTTTAATGGAAAAAAGTTTTCAAAATTATCATAGTCTGATGACTTGGAAAAGGAAAGAACTCTATGGTAATCATTAATGTAAGTAATAGCTGCTGATGTCACTCTTCTTTCGAGTATTTTATTATTATCATTTTCTGTTTGTCCAAAAGAGGAGGTAACAGTAATAAAGCAAATAGTAAAAATGAATAAACTTCTCATTATTTCTTAAGTATTTTACTAGTTAACACTCTATTTTCCAGGTAAACTTTAACAACATATACCCCATTTTTTAAGTCTTGTAGATCTATTTTATTCGAGAATGTTTCAGCTAACAATTTACCTTGTAAACTATACACCTCTACTTTTGTAAAATATTCGGTCTCTATGTATAACCAATCTTTTGTTGGATTAGGATATAGATTTACATTTAAATGATCTTCTGTAATTTCTGTAGGAATAGGCGGTCCGCTATAATAGGATCTGGTTATGCAGGAGTTATCAAAATAAGTATCTACCCAATACCAATAAGTATTAATATCTATATGAGGCATTAATGCATATCTATTGGTGTCAGACAATATAGTTTCTACACCTGTATTTATTTCTGTAAAACCCCACTCATAAATTATACCTAGGGTAGAGTCACTCGTAATTAAAATATTTGTATTAGGCTTTTTAATTACAACACCTTGATCAGGAGCAATATCTGAGGTTACTTCTATATTGAATTCCATCACATTAGAACAACCAGTAGCATTGACAGTCTGTTCAAGATAGAGCACATCATTTTGTGGAAGATCATCAAAATGAATAAATACATAATCATCTTCTGTTGAGCCTATAAATGAGCCCGCATTTAAACTCCAAGAAAATGAGTTAGCATAAGTTATAAAACTCATTGTGTACTCAACATCTGTCGAATTCCCACAAACTAAAGAAGGGCCAATGATATCTACAGTATCTGGTAATGGATTAACAATAACCTCTACAACATTTGATAACACTGAACCGCAATTTTCATTTGACGAAAATTCCAAATAGTAAAATGTAGTTTCAAATAAGTTTTGTGGCTGGTATGTAGTATTATTAGTTCCTGAGGATACCCAATTTTGTTGATCATCACTTTCGTTCCAACTGTAAACATAACTATCTCCACCGCCTGAAGCATCTACTGAAAGAGATAATAAGTCTGGAACCTCATTATAACAAATGACGTCGTCACCTTCAATTTCACCAGCAATCAAAGAGTCATAAACACTAATTGTAATCTGATTATAGGCTGAACCACAGCCATAATTAGATGTTATCAAAACTCTATATTCTGTGTCAGAAGTTAATGAATTTGGTTGATAAGAAGACGAAAACTCATTTAGCTGAATCCAACTACCTGAATTATTGATTTCCCAAGAATATGAAAAATCACCATCTGCTCCAATTGGTAAATTATCAAACTCTATCAGATTAGGTGTAGTATTGTAACAAATTGTAGCTTGAGCTTCTAAACTGCCATTTTCAAATTCATCAAACACTTCAACAAAGACTGTATTTGTATATCGTGGCCCACAATTCCACTGACCAGAATACACCTCTAATCTATAATATGTTGAAGATGTTAAAGCCGAAGGCTGGTAAGTTGTTAAATTAGCTGAATTAATGTTGGTCCAGTTTTGGTTATCTAATGATTCTTGCCATTGATAGTTGTAAAACAAATCACCTCCTCCAGTGGGCAGCATATTCATGCTTAAAACTCCAGGATTTGTATTAAAACAAATAGCTGTATCCCCTGTAATGCTTCCTGGATCAACCTCTGGAAAAACAACTACCTCTAAAATGTTTGAACTAACAGTTCCACAATTACTACCTGAAGTGTAGTCTACATAAATAAATGTTGTGTCTTGTAAATTACCAATATTTAAAATTGAATTTGAAGATGAATGCAAGTTAAAATTAACACCATCATTAGAATAATACCAATCATATGTATAAGTTAAATCCCCCCCGATAGGTTGTCCAAAATTAGCATCAACTGGGTTTAACATACTATTATAACATATCGTATCACTTGCAAGGATAGTTCCAGCTTGTAATGAATCATATACATTTATAAAGGATGTATTTGATGTTAATTGACCACATACATCCGACACAATTACCTGATAATAAACATCTGAAGAATGATTTGAAGTAACATGATTGTCTTGATCAGAACCAACATTTACCCAATTATTTTGGTCATTTGAAATCTGCCATTGGTAATTATATGTTTCAAATCCTCCGGTTGGTAATTGCTGATAAGAAACAACTGTTGAAGTGTTAAAACAAATATTTTGGTTTAATAAAACACCCGATGTAAATGGATCTTGAACTTCAATAAAAACACTGTTTGTGTATTTAGGACCACAATTAAACACTCCTGAGTAAACTTCTAACCTATAATAAGTAGATGTAGTGAGTAAACCAGTACTTAATATATTATTATTAGCTCCAATTATATCATTCCAGATTACTCCGTTTGAAGATGACTGCCACTGGTATACATAAGAAACGTTAGCTCCTCCACTAGGGAACTGAGACATTGTAATGTCTGATGGGGTGGTATTATAACAAATAGTTGTATCACCAATAATGAGACCGGGAAACAAGTCATCTAAAACAAAAATCTGGATTGAATTAGAAGTTATTGAGTTACACAAATCACTAACTTCAACACTATAATTTGAAGTTGATGTTAAAGCCAAAGGTTGATAGGTGGAGCTTGTGGCTCCATTAATAATAGACCCGTCTTTGTACCACTGATAACT
>MDTD01041232.1_pt1 | contig 17362 bp, 14 predicted proteins | sample 811221 | NCBI WGS metagenome assembly MDTD01 (sample SAMN05326646, study PRJNA326480) | marine metagenome | isolation source: seawater | place: Pacific Ocean: South West | collected 2011 | reverse complement strand
TGTATTCCGGTAAAATTAAATCAGCATCAGAAATAATTTCTATTTTGAAGGAAAATTTTTTTTGAAAATAATCGATCTCTTTACTGAATGTGTTTTCAATATAGCTTTTTATTTTTTCTGGTACATATGTTTTTATAATTTTAGTTTTGTTGTTAAAAGCTAATAATTCAATCTTTTTAACTATCTTTTGGGAGAATGACTCCAATGATAAATGTGTTTCCCATTTAATAGAGCCATTTCTTAGTCTTTGTCTTGTCATTTCTAATAGACCGAAATTACTAATTCTACCTACCTGAGTTCTTGCTCTATCTTTTCTAATACTTTCTCGCATTTTTCTTTCTACCGACCGCCTATTATGAAAATTTAACATATCAATAAAGTCGATAACAATAAGGCCGGACAAATCTCTCAATTTGATTTGTCTTGCGATTTCTTCTGCGGCTTCAAGATTAGTATTTAAAGCGGTTTTTTCTATATTTTTTTGTTTAGTTGATTGGCCTGAGTTTATATCTATAGCTACAAGAGCCTCAGTGGGATTAATTACAAGATATCCCCCTGATTTTAATTTTACTGTTGGCTCGAAAATATTATTCAACTCTTTTTCAATTTTAGCATCGTGGAATAAAGGAATTTTACCCCTATATTTTTTTATATATTTGACGTTTTTTGGTATTAATTCCTTCATAAATTTTTTTGCTTTTTGATATCCTTCGTTACCATCTACTATTATGTTTTTTGTTTCGTTATCATAAATATCTCTTAAAGCTCTTTTAATAATATCTCCTTCTTCATAAATTATTGATGGTGCGTCAGAATTTACTGCTTTCTCTCTTATATCTTCCCAAGTTTTTAAAGTGTTTGTAAAGTCTTTTTCAATCTCATTCTTGGTTTTATTTGCTCCAGCTGTTCTCACAATTACACCCATTGTTTTTGGTATATCTATCTCATTTAAAATTTTTCTAATATTATTTCTATCTGAGGAGTTAAAGATTTTTCTTGAAATTCCACCACCTTTTGGAGTGTTTGGCATTAAAACTACATATTTTCCAGCTAATGATATAAAGGTTGTTAGTGCTGCACCTTTTTGCCCTCTTTCCTCTTTTAGTACTTGTATAAGGACAACTTGTCCTGGCTTTATGACTTCCTGAATTTTATATTTTTTTAAACCATAAGTATTTTTTAATTTTTCCCTTCTTGTATTTTTATTTTCACTGTAATTATTTTCGTCATTTTTAATTTCCTCTTGTTCTTCGGTAACTACTTTAATTTCATTTAAACCTTGAGAGTTGTCATCTGATGTATTTACATCAGATTTTTTTAAGTCTTCTCTAATTTTTTCTTCAACATCTTTAATTCTTTCCTTATCTTCATAGGGAATTTGGTAATAATCAGACTGTATATCATTAAAAGCTAGAAACCCGTGTTTAAGTCTTCCAAAATTAACAAATGCAGCCTGTAAGGAAGGTTCTACTCTACTAACGGTACCTAAATAAATATTATTTTTAAAGGTTAAATTGTTCTTATCTTCAAATTCGTATTCTTCAATGTGAGACTCTGATTTAAGAACGATCCTGGTTTCCTCTGGATGCGAAGCATCAATATATAAATTTTTTTCCATTTTTGTAAAATTTCCTTTGAGATAATTATTTGTGAATTAATAAAATTTTGCATAATTATCATTATACAAAAATATTTTAAAAAATCATCAAGATAAGATATGTTATAAATGCCATAAGATAGCCAAATTTAAGTCTTTAGACTACTTATAAACATGAAATTTATTTATTTTAGCTCAAAAATTTTAGTAATTTTTATCATATCTTCAATATTACTTGGGTTTTCCTCTATGCTTTATTTTTCTTCAGGTTTACCTGATTACAAAAAATTGAATAATTATCAGCCACCTATTTCATCAAGAGTTTATTCTAACGACGGGAAATTAATCGCAGAATATGCTGTTGAAAAAAGACTCTTTATACCAATTGAGTCGATACCAAAAAAAGTAATAAACTCATTTTTATCTGCTGAGGATAAAAATTTCTTCAAACATCCTGGTATTGATACAAAGGGCATTATGAGAGCGGTAATTAAAAATATTGGAAATATCGTTAATGACAAAAGATTAGAGGGTGCCTCAACAATAACCCAACAAGTTGCTAAAAATTTTTTATTGACTAATGAGGTTTCTTTAAAAAGAAAAATTAAAGAGGCTATTTTAGCTTTCAGAATAGAAAAAGCATACACTAAAGAGAGAATTTTAGAATTATACTTAAATCAAATTTATCTTGGGGAAGGAACTTATGGAGTAGCTGCAGCAAGTTTGGAATATTTTGATAAACCTGTAAAAGATTTAAATTATTTGGAAAGCTCAATGTTAGCAGCATTACCAAAAGCTCCAAGTAAATATAATCCTTATAAATATCCCAAGGAAGCAAAATTTAGAAGAAATTTAGTATTAAACAATTTATTTGAAAATAAATATATTTCCTCAGAAGATTTCAATAAACTTAAAAACAAACCTATTTTATTAAAAAAAAGAAAAATTGAAATTTTAGATGAGGCAAAATCATTTACGGAGGAGGTCAGGAGGGAAATAAAAAATAAATACGGATTTGATAAATTATATAAAGAGGGATTAAGCATAAAAACTCCTCTTGATATAAATTATCAATTAAATGCAATTAACTCTTTAAGAGAAGGACTAGAAAAATTTGATAAAAGAAAAGGTTGGAGAGGACCGATTACCAACAAGATAAAAAATGAAAATTGGAAAAAAAATATAGAAAAATATAAAATTGATCCATCTTTAGAGTGGAAAGTAGCTGAATTAATAAACATAGAAAACCAAAATTTAAATTTTAAAATTATAGATGAAAATATAAAAGGAGTGATTTTTAAAAAAAATTTAAAATGGATCACAAGTAAAGATTTAGAAAAATTATTCGATATTGGAGATTTATTTTTTGTAAAAAAAGAAAATGAAAATTGGTCTATTAAACAGTATCCTGAGATTGACGGCAGCATAGTTGTCATGGACCCTTTTACTGGGGATGTTAAAGCATTAGTTGGTGGTTATAATTTTCGTTCAAGTGAATTTAATAGAGCTACGCAAGCTAATAGACAACCTGGTTCAGCTTTTAAACCTTTTGTATATGCTGCTGCGTTGGAAAATGGATATGCTCCCAACACAATAGTTTTGGATGCTCCATTTATTATTGAGCAAGGCATAGGACTTAAAGATTGGAAACCTGAAAATTATGGCAAACAATTTTACGGTCCATCAACTTTAAGAAAAGGAATTGAGTATTCAAGAAATTTAATGACAGTTAGAATAGCTGAAAATTTAGGATTAGAAAATGTTTTAAAACTTTCAAAAAATTTAAATATTTACGATGAAATTCCAGAATTATTGTCGGTTTCACTAGGCTCAGCAGAGACTACTCTACTAAATTTAGTTACAGCTTACTCAGCTTTTGTTAATGGTGGAAAAAAGGTTAATCCTATGCTTTTTAATAAGATTCAGGATAGAAGAGGAAATACTATATTCAAACCAGAAAATATAAAATGCTCAGGTTGTGATAAGTTTTCAAGCGACTCAAACGATACACCGACAATAAATTACGATTTTAAACAAGTTATGAGTGAACAAACCGCATATCAAATGACATCAATTTTATCTGGAGTGATAAAGAGGGGAACGGGAAAAAGGCTTAGAGATTTAAAAGTTCCTCTAGCCGGAAAAACAGGAACGACTAATAACAATTTCGATGCCTGGTTTATTGGCTACACCTCAAACTTAGTAATAGGTGTTTATGTAGGATATGATAATCCTAAAACTTTAGGAAAATTTGAAACTGGTAGTAAAGCTGCTCTACCTATTTTTAAAAGTTTTTTAAAAAAATCAATTTATACAGAAGATATTAAACAGTTTTCTATACCTTCAGGAATATACTTCTCACCTATTAATTATGACAATGGTAACAAAGCAGATTTCGGTGAAAAAAATTCTATAATTGAAGCTTTTAAATTTGAAGATATTAACAATATAAATAAAAATGAATTAAATTTAGATGAGAGTTATGATAATAATATAAAATTCAGGCAATTTTATTAATGCAAACATTAGAAAAAAAAATCAATAAGTCAAAAAAATCTCTTGAAAATATCAGGAGGTATCTTTGAAAAAAATTCGGCTGAAAAAAGGCTAGTAGAAATAGAACAAATTGTTCAAAAAGAAAATTTTTGGAAGAATAAAAAACACGTAAAAAAAACTCTAAAAGAAAAAAAAAATCTTGAAGAATTAATTAGCAACCATAGAAAAAATTTATCTGAAATAGATACAATAGATGAATTATACAAACTTGGTTTAAAGGAAAATGATGAAGCAGTGGTTAAAGATTGTGAAATTAAAATTGACTTAATACAAAAACAAATAAAAGATAGTGAAATTAATTGTTTTTTATCTGGAGAAAATGATGGCTTAGATATTTTTTTAGAAATCCATGCTGGCGCCGGTGGTACAGAAAGTCAAGATTGGGCCGATATGCTTAGAAGAATGTACATAAAATGGTTTGATAAAAAGAAATTCAAATATGAAATGATAAGTGAGCATAAAGGAGAAGAAGCTGGAATTAAATCTTCGACTTTAAAAGTGTCAGGGAATTATCTTTACGGACTCATGAAAAATGAGTCTGGAGTGCATCGACTAGTTAGGATTTCACCCTTCGATAGTGGAGCTAGAAGACACACAAGCTTCGCAAGCGTTTGGGTTTATCCAGTTGTGGATGATGATATTGATATAAAAATAGAGGATAAAGATCTAAGAATAGATACTTATAGATCAAGTGGCGCAGGTGGACAACATGTTAATACAACTGATAGCGCTGTAAGAATTACTCACTTACCAACAAAAATAGTTGTACAATGTCAAAATGAAAGATCACAACATAAAAATAAAGAAACGTGCTTTAAAATGCTCAAAGCCAGATTATTTGAGCACGAATTACAAAAAAGGGAAGAGGAAAATCAAAAAGATATAAATTCTAAAACAGATATTGGATGGGGACATCAAATAAGATCTTACGTCTTGCAACCATACCAACTAGTTAAAGATTTAAGAAATAAAGTTGAAAACACAAATCCAAACGAAATTTTAAATGGAAATATCGATCAATTTATCGAGGCAGGTATATTAAACAAAAATGATTAAAATTATTACAAGAATTTTTATAATTTTTTTATTAGTTTTTATTTCAGCTACTATTTTTTTGGCAACATTCGGTTATGAAACTAATAGATTTAACAATCGTATTTCTAAAAAAGTTAACGAGCTTGAATATGGCACTACAATTAACTTTAAAACAATAAAAATAAAACTAGATATTAAAAACTTAAAAGTTTTTTTTTCTACAAATAACCCTCAAGTTAAATTTAAAGATACATTTGTCCCAGTAAAAGAAATTAGAGTTTATTATCCCATTACATCAATTTTAAAATCAAAGTCAGATGTTGAAGTGGTGAATATAGACACAGAATATATTGATATTATCGATATCAAAAAAATAGCATTAAATTTTAAGCCGTCAAACTATAAAAAGTTTCTTATAAATAATTTAAAAAAAGGAAAAGTAAAACTTAAAGTTGATTTGATTTTGAATGAAAAAATGCAAGTGCAAGAAATAAGTTCTAGTGGTTTGGTTATAGATTTAAATAGCGAATTCTTTAATAAAATTAAATTAAATAAAGCTAGTTTTATTTTTTCAATAAATAAAAAAGAAGGTGCATTAACTAATATCAAAGGCAATCTTAATGGCATTCCTTTGAACTCAGGTTCATTAACTTATATCAATGATAATGGTCTAGATTTGACTGGTAATATAGACTCTATGATGGAAGTTGATAATAAAAAATTGAAATCATTATTATTGACAAATAAATATTCAAATTTTCTAAATAATGAAATATTTATTAAATCTAATTTAAAACATAAGATTGGTGTTAAATTTAATAAAACACTAAAAGTTGAAAATTTCAATTACAGTGTAAAAGGCGATATAAAAAAATCTTTAATAAAATTTAATAAACCATATAAGATAGGTGTCCTTGAAGATAAAATTAGTCAGCTAGAAATTAAAAACTCTGAATTTTCTTTTAATTATGACTTAAAAAAAAATAATTTTATAAGTTTAAATGGACTTTATGACTTAGGAACTAATAAGTTTAAAAAAATAAATTTTAAAAATTATATTAATAAGAATAATTCAAATATTACTTTTGACATAGCATTTGACAATAGATTTTATATACCTTTAATAAATTATAAAAAAGACAATAATAATATCGGTATAATAAAAGGAAATTTAATTTTATCAGATAAAGAAATAAATTTTAAAAATTTTTCATATGATGAAAGTAATAATAAGATATCGGTAAAAAATTTAATAACTGACAACGATGGAAATTTTAAGTCTCTATCGAGCGCATATATAAAAACATCAAAAAAAGGAAAAATAAATAATGATTTTGAAATTTTATACGGAAAAGATATAAAGATTAAAGGAAAATCTTATGACGGCAGGAATTTAATAAGAATTATAAACAATGCTGGAAATAACTTAAACTTAAAAAATATTAATAAGAAAATTGAAATTAAATTTAATAATATTTTTTCAAATTTATCGAAAAATATTAATAACTTTGTTCTTTTAGGTGAGATTAAAAAAGGTGAATTCATTAAAATTTCTTCTAAAGGCAATTATGATCAAGATAATCACATTGATATTCTGCTTAAAAAAAATCCAAAAAATAAAACAAAATATATAGAAATTTACACAGATTATCCTGAAACTCTCTTAGATAACTTTGGTTTCTTTAAAGGCATTAATGGGGGTAAGCTTTTATATTCCTCTGTTTTTGACGACAAGAAGAGTTATTCAAACTTATCCTTAGAAAATTTTAAAATAAAAAATGCTCCAGCTTTTGTTAAACTTTTGTCGCTAGCTGACCTGGGCGGCATGGTAGATCTTATGTCTGGCGAAGGATTAACCTTTGATAAAATGGAATTGAAATTTAACAAAAGTAAGAGTGTCTTAAATTTAGAGGAATTGTATGCCATAGGGCCAAGTATTTCTATTTTAATGGAAGGTTACCAGGATCCATCATCTAATTTGATTAGTCTGAGAGGAACCATGGTCCCTGCAAAAAATTTAAATAAAATTCTCTCAAAAATACCTATTGTTGGAAAAATAATTATACCTAAAGATGTAGGAGAAGGTTTATTTGGGGTTAGTTTTAAAATTAAGGGAACACCTGGTAATTTGAAAACTTCAGTAAATCCGGTAAAAACTTTAACCCCACGCTTTATAACAAAAGCTTTAGAAAAAAAAAAAATTAAATAATTTTGAAAATGAAGTGATTTTTTTTACCGAAGGAAACTTTAATAAAGTTTTCATCTTTAAAATAGTTTAAGTTTATAATTTCATCTTTATTTGTAATAGTTGCATCATTTATTTTGATACCTTTATTATCAATCGCTCTTCTCGCCTCACTTTTAGATTTCAAAATATTGTTAGATGCTAGTAGCTCTAATATATTAATTCCACTCGATATTAATTTTTTATCTATAATAATCTCTGGAAGTTTCTTTCCAACACCTCCTTTTTTAAAAGTATCCTCAGCTGTTTTTTCAGATTCTTTTGAAGCTTTGAGACCATGCAAAATTTTTGTTGTTTGATTGGCTAAAATTCTTTTTAAATTATTTATATCCCCATTATTTAAATTAAGATTTTCCAATTCTTTAATACTAATTTCAGAAAAATAGTATAAAAATTTTTTGACATCAGAGTCATTTGTATTACGCCAGAATTGCCAGTATTCGTAAGGTGAAAATTTTTTTTTATTCAGCCATATAGCTCCCTTTTCAGTTTTGCCCATTTTCTGACCTGCTGAAGTTGTAATAAGCGGTGTAGTCAAACCAAACACCTCTTTTGAAGTAATTCTTCTTATAAGATCTACTCCATTAACAATGTTTCCCCACTGATCAGACCCACCCAGTTGTAGAATACAATTTTTTTCTTTAAACAACATATAAAAATCATATGCTTGCAAAATCATATAATTAAATTCCATATAACTTAAAGATTGCTCCCTATCTAATCTTAGCTTAACACTATCGAATGAAAGCATTTTATTAATTGTAAAGTGGGATCCCACTTCTCTCAAAAATTTAATATAATTTAGTTTTCCAAGCCATTTGTAATTATCAATGAAAATAGGACGAGTTTTTTTTGATTTAAAATTTAAAAGTTTTTCAAAAATTTTTTTTATTGAGTTAATATTTTTTTTAATATCGTTAAACTTTAAAATCTTTCTCGTAGTATCTTTTCCTGAAGGATCACCTATAAGAGTTGTGCCTCCACCTAAAAGAATAATTGGTCTATGACCATGTTTTTGAAGTAATCTTAAAATCATTATTTGCAACAAACTACCAACGTGTAAGCTTTGAGCAGTACAATCGAAACCTATGTAAGCTGAAATAGATTTTTTAGCACAAAGATTGTCAAGTTGATCTATGTTGGTACATTGATTAAGATACCCTCTACCTTCCATTTCTGATAAAAAGCTACTTTTCATATTAACTATGATACGTATAAGATTACTTTTATACTAAAATTATTATAAATAATATAAATATGAGTAAAGTTTTCACAGCTTTAGGCTTTATGAGCGGTACTTCTGGAGACGGCGTAGATGCCTCAATTATTAAGTCTAATGGTGAAATTAGACAAAATAATCAAAATTTATACAACCCAATTTATAATGAGTATTTTTCTTACGACAATAAATTATTCAATCAAATACATAATTTAAAAAAAAAAATACACAACCTTAGTGATATTCAAAAAAATGAGAGGGAGATCGTAAATACAGAAAGAACTATAACCTTGTTTCACGCTACTTTAGCAAACACTATATTGAGTAAACATGATGTAGACATGATATGTTTTCATGGTCATACTATTTACCACAATCCTGAACAAAAAAAAACAATTCAACTTGGAAATGGAAAATTATTATCTCAAGCAACAAAAAAAAATGTTGTTTATAATTTTAGGTCAGAAGATATTTTAAATGGAGGTCAAGGCGCGCCACTTACACCTCTTTTCCATAGAGCACTATTTCAATTTAAAAATATATCTCCCCCTTGGATAGTGCTAAATATTGGTGGAATATCAAATATAACATGGTGTGACTCAAAATTAAATTTTTTTGCAAAAGATATTGGACCTGGTAACTGTCTTATTGATGAATGGATTAGAGAAAATACAAAATTTAGAATAGACAAAAATGGGGATTTTGCATTAGCAGGTAAAACTGATAAGATAATTTTAGAACAAGCTCTAGATCGAGAAATGAGATATTCAAATAAAAAAAGAAGTTTAGATACAAATGATTATGACTTGGGATTTGTTAGAGGTTTAGCTTTAGAGGACGGAGCTGCAACTTTAACTGAATATACAGCAGAAATTATTTCATCAAATATCTCAAGTTTATTTAATAATGTGAACGAAAAAATAGAAGATACAAAATTGATTTTATCTGGAGGAGGAAGAAAAAATACTTATTTGAAAAAAAAAATTATTAATAAAACTAAAATGAATGTTAAACTTATTGATGACTATAATATTGAAGGAGACTTTGTTGAGTCCCAAGCATTTGCTTTTTTAGGCATAAGATCTTTTAACAAGCTTCCGATATCTTATCCGTGGATGACAGGATGTAAAAAAAATTTTTGCAATGGGGGTGAAATAGTAAAAATCAAATAAGAGATGTTTTATCTTTTATATATTTATTAACCTCTTGTTTTAAATTTTCTTCTTTAGATTTAAAGAAATGGTTAGCTCCTTTAATTTTAGAAAAAATTACCTCGACACCTTTTTGATTTTTAATCCTGTTATCAAGTTCCTCTACACTTTCTTTTGTTACTAATTCATCATTATCTGCATAAATTACCTGACCAGATGTAGGACAAGGCGCCAAAAATGAAAAATCATAAACGTTAGGTTGAGGAGCAATAGCAATAAAGTTATTAACTTCTGGTCTCCTCATTATTAATTGCATACAAATTAAAGCTCCAAATGAAAATCCAGATACCCAACATTGACTGTAGTCTAAATTCTCTCTTTCTATCCAATCGAGAGCAGCCGCTGCATCTGAAAGTTCTCCCTGACCATTATCAAAAACTCCATCACTTTTTCCAACACCCCTAAAATTAATTCTTATAACTGAGAAGCCGTTTTCAATAAAAATATTATACATTAGTTGTACTATTTTATTATTCATTGAACCTCCGTATTGAGGATGAGGTTGCAATACTATTGCAACCGGGGAACCAAACTTTGGATTTTTATAATACTTCGCTTCTAGTCTTCCTGAAGGACCTGGTATAAAAATTTCTAAACTTTTGGGTTTCATATTAATAATGATAATTACTTTCAATAAAAAACTAGTTTTATATCATGTTTTTGTGCGTCAAATATATTTTTTTAATTCAGAGTAAAATACTAGGAATTGATAAATTTATGTTATAAAACAGGCCAAAAATATGAAACTTACAACAAAAGGTAGATACGCGGTTATGGCTATGGCAGACTTAGCAAATAATTCAAGAAAAAATCCTGTCAGTTTGGCTGAAATTTCATTAAGACAAAATATATCCTTATCTTATTTAGAGCAATTATTTATTAAACTTAAAGATAAAAAGCTTGTAAAAAGTCTTAGGGGAGCTCAAGGTGGTTACACACTTGAAAGACCACCATCTGAAATAAAAATATCAAATATTTTTCTTGCAGTAGAAGAGGAAATTAAAACACTTAATTGTAATAAAGAGTCTAAAAAAAGCTGTAATAACAAATCGGTAAAATGCATAACCCACAACCTTTGGGACAAACTTGATAATCATATTAATCTTTTTTTTGACAGTATAAAACTTGATGAATTAATTAAAAAATAATATTATGAAAAACAAACATATAACTAGCAAAGATTATAAATACGGTTTTACAACTGATATAGATTCATACAAGGCTCCTAAAGGTTTGTCTGAAAAAACAATAAAATTTATTTCCAAAATTAAAAAAGAGCCCAAATGGATGTTAGAGTGGAGACTCAAAGCTTACAAAAGATTAAAAACTCTTAAAGAGCCAAACTGGCAGAAACCTAAATATCCAAAAATTGACTATCAAGATTTGTATTATTATTCTGCACCAAAAAGCTATAAATCAAAACCGCAAAGTCTTGACGATGTTGATCCTAAATTATTGGAAACATATAAAAAACTAGGTATACCACTTGATGAACAAAAAAGGCTTAGTGGAGTAGCTGTAGATGCAGTTTTTGACTCTGTTTCTGTGGCAACAACTTTTAAAGATACCTTAACTAAAAAAGGTATAATTTTTTGTTCAATATCTGAAGCTATTAGAAATCATCCAGATTTGGTTAGAAAATATATTGGTTCTGTAATCCCTTTAACGGATCATTATTTTGCAACTCTTAACTCTGCAGTTTTTACCGATGGATCATTTGTCTATATTCCCCCAAACACTAAATGCCCTATGGAACTCTCAACATACTTTAGAATAAATTCGTCCCAAACAGGTCAGTTCGAAAGAACTTTAATCATTGCTGACAAAGGTAGTTATGTAAGTTATTTAGAAGGTTGTACAGCTCCAATGAGAGATGAGAACCAATTACATGCCGCAAATGTTGAGCTAATAGCATTAGATGATGCTGAAATTAAATATTCAACAGTTCAGAATTGGTATCCTGGTGATGAAAACGGTAAAGGTGGTATTTATAATTTTGTAACTAAAAGAGGGGCTTGTAGAGGAAAAAATTCTAAAATTTCTTGGACGCAAGTAGAAACTGGGTCTGCAATCACTTGGAAATATCCAAGCTGTATTCTTCAAGGTGATAATTCTGTTGGTGAATTTTACTCTATTGCAATAACAAATAACTTTCAAAAAGCTGATACTGGTACTAAAATGATACATTTAGGCAAAAACACAAAGAGCAAAATCATTTCAAAAGGTATATCAGCAGGTAATGCCGATAATACCTATAGAGGTTTAGTTGATATAAAATCTAAAGCTACAAATTCGAGAAATTATACTCAATGTGACTCTTTGTTAATGGGAAATAAATGTGGGGCACATACTGTGCCTTACATTAAAAATAAAAATTCGTCATCTACAATTGAGCATGAGGCAACTACCTCTAAAATCAATGAGGACCAACTTTTTTATTGTAATCAAAGAGGCTTAAATCAAGAGGAAGCAGTAAGTTTAATTGTTAATGGATTTTGTAAAGAGGTCTTACAGCAATTGCCAATGGAATTTGCGGTAGAGGCGCAAAAACTAGTATCAATTAGCCTGGAAGGAAGCGTTGGTTGATGTTAGAAATTAAAGAGTTAAAAGCTGTAATAAACAAAAAGCAAATTTTAAAAGGATTAAACCTAGATATAAAACCTGGTGAAGTTCATGCAATAATGGGCCCAAATGGCTCAGGCAAGAGCACTTTAGCAAACATTCTGTCTGGTAAAGAAGGTTATGAAATTACCGGCACCCTAAAATATAATGGTTTAAACCTTAATGATATACCTATTGAAGAAAGAGCGCAAAAAGGCATATTTTTAGCTTTTCAATATCCTACAGAAATTCCAGGTGTAAATACCAATAATTTTTTAAGAACTTCACTTAATACTATTAAAAAAGCCAGGGGTGAAAAGGAGTTAGATGCTATTGGTTTTCTTAAATTAGTAAAAGAAAAATCTGCGGAGTTGAAAATTGATGAAAAATTTTTATCTAGACAACTTAATGTTGGTTTTTCTGGAGGAGAAAAGAAAAAAAATGAGATATTACAACTAAAAATACTTGAACCGAAGTTAGCAATTTTAGATGAAACTGACTCTGGTTTAGATATCGACGCTCTCAAAATTGTTGCCAATGGAGTGAACTCTTACAAAAACAAAAATAATGCATTCCTAATAATAACTCACTATCAAAGACTTTTAAATTTTATAGAGCCAGATTTTGTTCACATATTGTCTGATGGAAAAATAATTAAAACGGGAGATAAAGAATTGAGTAAAAGATTAGAAGAGACTGGTTACTCAAATTTGAATTAAGATGTTATTAAATTTAAGTATAAATAAAAATTTTAAAGATAATCTCGACTTAAGAAAAAAAAAATTAAGCGAGTTTAAAGAAAAAGGATTTCCGAATAAAAATACCGAGGAATGGAAATTCACTGACATGAATAGCATTTTAAACAATAATTTTAAACAACTTGAAAATTATGAAAGCAATAAAGAAAAAAAATTTAACTTACCAAAACTAGATTTTGAATATAATTTACTCACACTATTTAACGGTGGATTGTATTCAAATGATTTTAAATATGAAGATACTAAGGCTGTAGAGATTAAAAAATTAAACTCTAAAAACTTCAAAGATTTTTTACAAAACAAACACGAAAATATAATGTTAAAATTAAATTCAGCTTTATGTGATAGAGGTTACTCTTTAAATGTTAAATCTAATTATATTTTCAAAAAACCATTAGTTATTCTTAATTATTATGGAGGCAAATTAAAAGAAAAAATTATAAATAACTCTGAAATTATAAATATCTGCTCTAATTCAAAATTAAATATAATAGAGATAATAATAGACGATGCCCAAACTAAATTTGTAAAAAATACTTACAAAGTTAGAAAAATTAATGAAAATTCAATTTTGGATCATCACTTAATAAATCAAAATAAAAGTGTTGGTTTTTTCTACGATTTTTGTGAATTGTTTATAAGTAGAAACGCAAATTATAACTGCAACATATTTAGCTCAGGTATAAAATTTTTAAAAAAAGATATTGAAGCAAACTTGCTTGGAGAAAATTGTGAATGTAAAATTAACTCAGGACTTTATTTGAATTCCTCCTCTCATCAAGAGATTAAGACACAAATTAATCATATGAAACCTAATTGTAAAAGTTATCAAAAAATAAAAAAAGCCCTAACATCTGAAAGTAAAGGAATTTTCCAAGGAAAAATATTTGTAAAAGATATTGCTCAAAAAACAAATGCTTATCAGCTAAGCAAAGGTTTAATAATTGATGAGGGATCCGAATTTAATACAAAACCAGAGTTGGAAATTTATGCAGATGACGTAAAATGTTCTCATGGATCAACTTCAGGCAATCTGGATGAGGAAGCTCTTTATTATCTGAGAGCTAGAGGAATTCCAAAAAAATATGCGGCTAGAATGATTATAAAGGGATTTCTTGAAAATACATACGAACATATTCAGAATCAAGATATTCTAAAAATTATAAATAGACATTTTGAAAACAATTTAAATTATGAAAATTAAAAAAATTAAAGAACAATTTCCTATATTCAATCAGAAAATTAATGGTAAACCATTAATTTATCTAGACAGCGCTAACTCTTCTCAAAAACCAAAAAGCGTGATTAATAGAATTTCAACTTTTTATGAAAACGAATTTTCAAATGTTGGAAGAAGTGTTCACAGTCTAGCAGTTAAGGCTACTAATAAATTTGAAGAAACAAGAGATATCACAAAAAAATTTATTAATGCTAAATTTAGAGAAGAAATCGTTTTTACTAAAGGGGCGACCGAGGGAATAAATTTGGTTGCATCTGCTTATGGCGATAAGTTTATTAAAGAAGGTGATGAAATCATCGTCTCTGAGCTTGAACATCATTCAAATTATGTTCCTTGGGATTACTTAAGAATAAAAAAAAAGGCGGTTATAAAATTTGCAGAGGTTAATAGTAATTTAGAGATCACAGTGGACGAGATAAAAAAACAAATAACAAATAAGACCAAAATGATAGCTATTACTCACTTATCTAATGTGACAGGTGGTATTAGTCCTCTTGATGAAATAATAGAATTAGCTAAATCTAAGAGAATACCAGTATTAATTGATGGAACTCAAGGTGCCCCCCATTTAAAAATCGATGTTCAAAAACTTGACTGTGATTTTTATGTAATATCTTGCCATAAAATGTATGGGCCAAATGGATTGGGCATATTATACGGGAAAAAAAAATGGTTAGATTTATTTGAACCTTATCAAGGCGGAGGCGGGATGATTGGAGAAGTTAAAAAAGATAAGATAACTTATGCAGAAACCCCTACAAAATTTGAAGCAGGTACGATGCAAACTGCTGAAGTAGTTTCATTTGCTGAGTCAATAAGATTTATTGAAAACTTAGGATTTAAAAACATATCTGATCATGAAAATGAGATAATGAATTATGGTATTGAAAAATTATCAAAGATTAATTCTATTAAGATAATTGGTGGACCCAAAAATAAATCATCTGTAATTTCATTTACAATGAATAATATTCACCCACATGATATTGCGACTATTCTAGATGATGATGGTGTAGCAATTAGAGCAGGACATCATTGTTGTCAGATTTTGCACGATAAAATTGGAGTAGCAGCTACGGCCAGAGCGTCAATTGGCATTTATAATGATAAAGAGGATATTGATATTTTGTGTTCAGCAATAGATAAATGCAAAAAAATATTTAATGATTAAATGGATTTAAAAGAACTTTATAAAGAAATAATTTTAGATCACGGTAAAAATCCTAGAAATTACGGGATATGCCAAGATTTTAATAGAGATGCTAAAGGTCACAACCCTTTGTGTGGAGATAAAGTTCATCTTTATGTTAAATTAAATAACCATGATCTAATTGATAATATAAGTTTTGAAGGCGAGGGATGTGCTATCTCACTTGCGTCAGCATCTATCTTGACAGATGTTATTAAAGGAAGAGATGCTAAAAATACTTTACTAATTATTGATGATTTCTTAAATCTTATTAAAGAAAAAAGTAAAATGAAAACTAATAGTTTAAACGATGATCAAATAACAACAATAATGTCACTGTCAGGAGTAAAAGAGTTTCCAATGAGAGTAAAGTGCGCTACAATGGCTTGGCACACTTTAAACCAAGCTTTAAAAGCAAAGAGTTAAAATGAGTTTAAAAGATAAAATAATTAATGAAATAAAAAAGATATACGACCCGGAAATACCCGTAAATATTTTTGATTTAGGTCTAATTTATAATATTAAAATAAAAGACAATAGTGAAGTCATAATAGACATGACTTTAACCAGCCCTAACTGCCCAGTTGCTGAAAGTTTACCTAATATGGTGAAAAAAAATGTTAGTTCGATAGAGGGAGTTAATAATGCGGAAGTTAACATTGTATGGAGTCCTCCTTGGACAAAAGACATGATGAGCGAGTCAGCAAAACTTGAATTAAATTTATGAGTTTACCAATTATTAAATTAACAGATAGTGCTGCTACGAAAATAAAAGAAATAATGTCGTCTGCATCTAACAGCACATTGGGAGTTAGAGTAGGTGTTAAGTCGGGTGGATGTGCTGGTATGAGCTATGTTATGGAATATGCCAAAGAACAAAGAGCCAATGAGGAAATAATCGAAGAAAAAGGAGTTAAAGTTTTTATAGATCCAAAAGCTGTGATGTATTTACTGGGAACAGAAATGGATTTTAAAAAGGATAAATTTTCATCTCAATTTGTATTTAAAAACCCAAATGAAACTGAAAGATGTGGTTGTGGGGAGTCGTTTAAAATTTAACAACTTTTAATGATTAAAAAGATATCTTTAGTTATATTTAAATTGATATTTTCATTTTTAAAATTATTTGATATTATCACTAAAAAAAGATTAAGTTATATTTTTTTAGACACAATTCAAAATAATTCTTATGAGACAATAAATATTAATAATATAAAAACAAAATTCTTCATACCAAGCAGTTATTGTAAATATAGACTTAATACTTTATTCTCAAAAGAGCCAGATACAATTAATTGGATAAACAGCTTTGAGAAAAAAAAGAATTTAATTTTTTGGGATGTGGGTGCTAATATTGGACTTTATTCAATTTATGCAGCTCAAAAATTTGAGAATGTAAAGATTGTTGCATTCGAACCTTCCCACAGTAACTTGAGGTCCTTAAGTAGAAATATAAGTATTAATAATCTAGTTGATAAAATAGAAATTATACCTTTACCTCTTTCAGAAGCACCAAACGAAATTAGCACTATGAAAGAAAGTATGTTTATGGAGGGAGGATCTTTCAATTCATTTAAACAAGATTATATGCATAATACTAAAAAACATGATTGGGAAAACTCCTATAAAGTTTTAAGCAGTTCTATTGATTTTTTTATAGATAATAAAATTTTATCAATACCGGATTATATAAAAATTGATGTAGATGGTA
>MDTD01174328.1_pt1 | contig 17365 bp, 16 predicted proteins | sample 811221 | NCBI WGS metagenome assembly MDTD01 (sample SAMN05326646, study PRJNA326480) | marine metagenome | isolation source: seawater | place: Pacific Ocean: South West | collected 2011 | reverse complement strand
TGTATAGTCTGTTCTCAGTTGAAGTGATCCATGCGCAGAATTGCTCCCAGAAGCTTGCGCTCTCGCGTCTTTGTAAAGTTGTAGTCATGATTAAATTTTTGTTTAAGAAAATATTTTTTGGTCTTAGAAACCTCCCAGGAATTAAATTCCTGTTATAGATATTATTAACAACCACACAAGCCTTTTATATTACAGTCTTATAATTTTGTATATTTAAGATAAAATTACGTAATAAATGAGTTAGTAATAGTTGTAGTTAGCATGTAATTTACAAAGGCTTTTTTCTTGTATGCTTTATGGTCGATTGACAAAAAAACAAAAATGTTATTTTACGAACCCGTTTATGTATAATGAGTTCCTAAAATAACATTTTCGAGATTACGTAAATAACTTCGAAAGACTTTCATCCATTAACTTAGTTGTAATTGCACGTAGGACAGTTTCATCTCGCTGTAACTCAACATTTAAGGCCTTAATTAAGTCCCCATTTCCTAAATAAACAAATTGCACAGAAGTTGCTGTTTCAAAACCTTTGATAGGATACGCTAATGATCGCTTACCTTGATTCTTCACCATTACTTGACTGCCTCTTGCAGTTAAGAACTCCTTGTAATTTTGAATTTTTTCATTCGTTTCACCTTCGGTTGCCGTAAACTTTAAAAGTAGAACAAGCTCGTATAATTCTAATTCTTTTTTCATAATGAAAATTAAAAACGTAAATAGAGATTCAGTAATTTTGGGATGCTGAAAATATTATCTATACTTAAGTGTAAGAAAAAGAGGCATTTATGAGCAAGCATACTTATTAACTAGTCCGTTACAATAGCTTCAATTTTATTTTAGTTTTTCTTCCGTTATTCTATTGAATAATTATTCAATTACGACTGGGCTAAAATTCAGAAACTAGAATCGTACGAAAAGTTGCACTTTGATAAACCAAAGTGCAACTTTTCGTACGATGCTAGTTTACTTTTCTTAAAAGAAGACGAATTGAACCATCCTGCTGGTTTTCTGCTTCTACGAATTGTAAGCTTTGCTCCTCGCTGACTTTTGTAATTAGGTTGAATGCATAACGCTGGTGGATTTGGTTTAAAAACTTATCCACAGAATACGCTTGGTTCCAAAACATTAAGTCTGTAACTAGTTCATACTCATTATTATTCCACTTAAACCCAATATCATGATTATTATTCTGACGAATAACGATATCAGCAGTTTGTTCTTGGTTTTTGTAGCCACGAACGGTATTGTTCCCTGCTTCCCATTCAATATTTAGATCTGAAAGACTTTTCTCAATTGTTGCTCGATCGTAAAGTTTTGTTTTGATCTTAGTAAAGTGAGACATGGTTTTGCTTGGTAAAGTTTTACGTACTGCTTATTAAAAGTAAAATCAGATTCAATTTTACTATCTCTTTAGATTATAACACGTTCGGTTTCTGTTAGTTTTAACTCACATTTGTTTTATGTGTAGATATAAAACTTAACTACAAATTTAGGCTTCCTTTTAATCGGTAGTTTTTTCGATAAGATATAATGAATAATGAAAAATAAATGAAAAAAAAAATGCTTCTTGCAGACGATTTAAATCAATTACTAGATGTCTTACCAACCTTTATTAGTGGGCCTCTAGAAAAGCACCCCCGACGAGAACAATTAATAGAAATTGTCCTTGATATTGGGCGGCGCCCAGAAGCCAGATTTGCAAACAGTACTGACTATTTATCATACAGAACAATTGTTTGGAAAGATTTAGACTATATTCTAAAACGTTTAGGAAAGTTCAGCGGAGATAATCGCGCAGGTATTGAAAAAACATTACATCGTATAAGTTCAATACGAAATCGAAAAGGAAATGTTATTGGCTTAACCTGCCGAGTTGGTCGTGCCATTTTTGGCACCGTAAGTATTGTTCGGGATTTATTAGAACAAAAGAAATCTATATTACTCTTAGGGAGACCTGGGGTTGGGAAAACTACGGCAATTAGAGAGATTGCACGGGTTTTGTCTGATGGTATGAAAAAACGTGTAATCATTATTGATACTTCTAATGAAATTGCAGGTGATGGAGACTTACCTCACCCATCAATTGGAAAAGCACGTCGTATGCAAGTTTCTAACCATCAAAACCAACACGAAGTAATGATAGAAGCTGTTGAGAATCATATGCCTGAGATCATTATTATAGACGAAATTGGTACAGAACTCGAAGCTGCAGCAGCACGTACCATTGCGGAACGTGGCGTTCAACTAGTGGGGACAGCACACGGAAATGCTTTAGAAAATTTAATAAAAAACCCAACTATTACAGATTTGATTGGAGGGATTCAGTATGTAACATTAGGGGATGAAGAAGCAAAAAGGCGGGGCTCTTCAAAAAGTATTCTCGAACGGAAAGCCCCACCCACTTTCGAAGTAGGTATAGAGATTCATGATCCACAAACTTGGGTGATTCACGAAAACATTGAACAGTCTGTTGACTTGTTACTGCAAGGACAAAGTTTACCAGTTCAAAAACGAACAGTGGTTCAAAATGATAACAATTTAGTCGATTGTAAAATTGTTTACAATCAAAAAGAGGCTGAAGTGGAAGTAGATACATACCGAAAACGTGGTTCGGAGAAGAAACAAAAAAATAGTTATCTCTTAAACCGCCTTCCACAAACAACTAAAGAAAAGCCTAAAAAGCTTTTAAAAACAAATGGAACTTTAAAAAATGAACTTAAGGAAAAATTTATATTTTTATACCTTTATGGGTTAAATACTCAAGATATTAAGTCCTTAATTAAAACTTTAGAGTTACCAGTGATAATAACAAAAGAAATTCAATATGCTGATGCTATTTTAGCTCTAACTAACTTAGTTAAAAATAATCGCAAGTTGAAACAGATTTCACATTCGAAAAAAATTACCATTCATAGCATTCAAAAAAACAGCTTATTATCCATTGCCAAGGTCCTTAGGGTTATAGCAAAAAGTAAAATTAGTAAGCCGCAACAAGAAAAGTTGGAGAAGGCAAAGGTTACTCGAATTTTGAGCGAAGAATTTATAACTCCATTAGAGGAAACACGCTTAGCGATTGAAGAACTCGTTCTGGTGAAAAAAATTCCAATCGATTTAATGCCACAAACAAGTCGTATACGAAAACAGCAACATGAATTAATTACACACTACCAGTTACAAGGAGTAACTGTGGGAAAAAATAAGAGTAAAAGACTGCGTATTTTTCCTCAGTAAGGCGATTCTTAAAGTTAATAATCTAAACACTACACATCCGTGTGGGAAAAAGGCTTATTAACTTTAAGAAATGTCGGTTTAAGTTTAGGGCAAATTTATTAAAAAAAACATAAATATTGTTTAACGTTACGCTAGATTCTGTTTACATAATCACCAAGCCGAAATAAAAAATGGAAATCTTACTGAATTGAAGAAGGGTTGTGTAGTATAATCTATAAATAGAAATAATAAGTTACCTTTTTAATATTTATGTCAGTAAATTTACAAGAAGAGTATAACAAAACTAATATTCAAGGTGTTATTGATCAACTTGAAGAAGATCTTGTTGGTTTAGCACCAGTAAAGCAACGTATTAGAGAAATTGCTGCGTTACTATTAGTCCAGCGCCTTCGAAAGAATCTAGGAATGGGTCTTAATACTTCGTCTGTGGGACTACACATGTCCTTTACAGGTAGCCCAGGGACAGGAAAGACAGAGGTTGCTAATAGAATGGCAGACATCCTATTCAAACTTGGGTATATCCGTAAAGGTCATTTAATCACGGTTACTCGAGATGATCTTGTAGGCCAGTATATTGGTCATACTGCCCCTAAGACGAAAGAAGTTCTAAAGCAGGCAATGGGTGGCGTTCTTTTCATTGACGAAGCGTATTATCTATACAAGCCAGATAATGAAAGAGACTATGGGTCAGAAGCCATTGAAATTTTACTGCAAGTAATGGAGAATCAACGTGATGATCTAGTTGTAATCTTTGCCGGTTACAAAGACCGCATGGATAGTTTCTATGAATCAAACCCAGGTTTATCTTCACGTGTTGCAAATCATATCGATTTTCCGGATTATACTCCAGACGAGTTACTTCAAATTGGACGCTTAATTCTTCAAGAACAGCAGTATCGAATGACACCTGAGGCTGAGCAGGTTCTACTCCAGTACATCGAGAAGCGCAGCCAAATGCCGTTATTTGCAAATGCTCGAACAATGAGTAACGCAATTGATACTGCACGTATGCGACATGCTAATCGAATGTTTAATTCGGGGGATGCAATTTTAACAAAAGCAGATCTGGTAACGATTGAAGCAATAGATATTACAGAAAGTAGTCTATTTGCAGAGCTTGGCTAGTAAAGTATTTATTTAATATATACTTTATTCAAGACTAAAATTTTATATTTTAAAAACTTATAACAACTTATGGTAGAAGTATTACTTTCAGGTATCGTATTAGGACTAGTACCGTGTACAATTTTAGGACTTTTCGTTGCAGCATACTTACAATACAGACGTGGTAACCAGTTCGGCATGTAATCGCTCTTGATTCTATTATTTAGTTCGTACTGAACTATTTATCATAAAAAGAGTACATTTATATTCCTCAACTTAATGCGAGGCTATAAATGTACTCTTTTAGTTCCAATAGGTTTCGTTACACCTTAATGTACGTTACAGAAGAATAATTTTTGAGCGTAAAACAAAATAAACAACACGATGTCTTATACGCGCCAACATTATTAGGAAATAATTAAATGCTTCTTTCTTATATTCTGTTAATGGATTTTTTTGACCATAAGCTCTCCAACGAATCGAATCACGTAAGAACGCAATTTTTTGAAGGTGCTCCATCCACGAATAATCAATTTGCTGTAGGATAAATGATTTTTCAATCTCACGAAGAAGACCTTTTTCGATGGATTCCATTTCTAGTTCTTTCAAATCATACGTGATCTGTATTTGTTGCTGCAATAACGATAAATAAGAGGATAAATCTGTTTCCTTATCGTTTACATTAACCTGGAAAGGTACTCCTAATAAATTCTGTAATTTTGTTGTTAAGAAGGTAACAGCATTTTCATCGTTGAATGATTTTAAGCAGATAAATAGATCACTTAAACTTCGTTCAGCATAATCAAGTAACCAACTACGTAAATTTTGTTGTTCAAACATGCGGCGGCGTTCTGTATAAACACAATTTCGCTGCATATTTAGTGCTTGGTCATATTCAAAGAGCTGTTTTCTTGTATCATAGTAAAAAGCTTCAACTTTCTTTTGGGCAGACTCTAAACTGTTATTTAAAATTGGAGATTGTATTGGCGTGCTATCATCAAAACCAATGTTTTGCATCACACTTAAAATCTGATCACCACCAAAGATACGAAGAAGTCGATCTTCTAAACAAAGGAAAAATCTTGAAGAGCCTGGATCACCTTGGCGGCCCGCACGCCCTCGTAATTGATTATCCACACGTCGCGATTCATGGCGCTCCGTTCCAATTACATGAAGACCACCGGAATTTTTAATTTCTTGACCTTCTTGAGCCGTTTTTTCCTTTTGCTTACGAAAAATTTCTTTATAGGCAGTTACGAATTCTTGAATATCCGAACTACCCTCTTTTTCTAAATCAGCTAATGGTTGATTTAGTAAATCTTGATAACAATCTTTAAACTTTGTCTTGTCGAAGTTTATGTTAGTTTCTAACTCTTTATCGTTAATAAAAACGTCACGAATCACCGAATTGGTTAAAAAAGTAGGGTTACCGCCTAAAAGAATATCAGTCCCACGCCCTGCCATATTTGTGGCAATTGTCACTGCTTTTCGACACCCTGCTTGAGCAACAATTGCTGATTCACTTTCTACATTTTCAGGACGTGCATTTAATAAACGATATGGGATGTCATATTCGTTAAGAAGAGCTGCAAGTAACTCCGATTTTTCAATCGTTGTCGTACCAATTAAAACTGGGCGCCCAATTTCATACATCTCAAGGCATTCTTGGGCAATGGCACGCCATTTAATATATTGATTTTTGTAAATTAAATCAGAAAAATCCTTTCTTTTAATTGGTGTATTCGTTGGAATCGAGACAACATTTAAATCATATATCTTTTCAAATTCCGCCTCTTCTGTTTTCGCTGTCCCAGTCATCCCGGATAATTTTTCATATAGCAGAAATAAATTTTGATAACTGATAGAGGCTAAAGTCTGACTCTCATCTTGAATCGGAACACCTTCTTTTGCCTCAACCGCTTGGTGTAAACCATCACTCCAGCGGCGACCCACCATTGTTCTACCGGTAAATTCATCAACAATAACAATTTCATTCTTTTCATCGATGATATAGTTTTTATTTCGCTGAAAAAGTTCTTTGGCTTTTATTGAATTTAGAATATATGAAATCCAAGGCTCATTAGGACTATATAAATCAACAATACCTAGTGCCTGTTCACAAAAGAGAACCCCTTCATCTGTAAGAGCTACATTTTGTTGCTTTTCATCAACTTCGTAATGAATTTCTTTTTTTAAAGTTGTTCCTAACTTGGCGGTTTGGAGATATTTTTCAGTTGGGGCTTCTGACGCTCCAGAAATAATTAAGGGAGTACGCGCCTCATCGATTAAAATTGAATCAACTTCATCAATTACGCAGTAAAAAAATGGGCGTTGCACCATTTCTTCGGCATTATAAGCCATATTATCCCTTAGATAATCAAAACCTAATTCGTTGTTTGTCACATAGACAACATCACAGTTGTAATTTTTCTTGCGTTCTTCAGGCGTCATATTCTCTTGAATCAAGCCAACACTTAACCCAAGGAATCGGTGGACTTGACCAACATCATTTGCATCACGTCGCGCTAGGTAATCATTAACAGTAATAACATGGGTTCCTTTCCCATATAGTGCATTGAGAAAAGTAGGAAGTAATGCAACAAGTGTCTTCCCCTCGCCGGTTTTCATTTCAGCAATTTTACCTTCATTTAAGACTAATCCGCCTATAAGTTGGACATCATAATGACGAAGGCCTAATACCCGGGTACTCGCTTCTCGAACTAAGGCGAAGGCTTCATTTGTTATGGACTCTTTATTATTATCGGAAGCTAATAATTGCTGCTTTAATTTTGAAGTATGTTCTCGTAATTCCTGATCCGTGAAATTCTTAAACGAAGCACCTAGTCTATTAATTTGTGTCAGCTGAGAATTATATTTTGATAAAACCCGTTGTGTTGGGTCTTGAAAAAGGGTTTCTAGCATAAGTTTCTTGCCAATTATTTTGTAAAAATGTTTAAATTTAAAATTGGTTTGAGTAAACTCCCAAAAGTATAATATATTATATCTAATATTGATTCTAACACGCATCTACCATATACGTGGAATTTCAGAAAATTATGTGAATTATAACAGCACAAATTTAATTTGGGTCACCTGGGACTCGAACCCAGAACTATTCGGTTAAAAGCCGAGTACTCTACCATTGAGTTAGTGACCCATAATTAATTTATAAAATAAGTATACCGAATATAGAATAAATATTCTATATTAAATTAAACATTCGAAAAATAAAGTTTGCATAACAAAAAATTGTTTGCTATCTTTATTGTATAGGCTCAGTAGCTCAGTTGGTTAGAGCAGGGGACTCATAAGCCCAAGGTCGCAGGTTCAAGTCCAGCCTGAGCCAGATTAAAACTTTACATATTTAGTAATAAAGTTAAAACTTTTACGTTTGTATTACAACGTATTCACAATCTATTTTTATAAAAAGAGTCAATTCAGTTTTTAATTTAACGTTTGAATTTATTTATGGTGGCAAAAACAATTCTATATGATGAAGATGCAAGAAAAGCATTAGAAAAAGGTATGGATACTTTAGCAGAGGCAGTTTCGATAACACTCGGACCTAAAGGCCGTAATGTTGTTTTAGGGAAAAAATTTGGCACACCACAAATTGTTAATGATGGCGTAACAATCGCAAAAGAAATTAATTTAGTTGACAATTTAGAAAACACTGGTGTCTGTTTAATCCGCCAAGCAGCCTCTAAAACAAATGATGTAGCTGGTGACGGCACAACAACAGCAACAGTTTTAGCTTATGCAATTATTAAAGAAGGTATGCGAAATGTTGCTGCCGGAGCCAATCCAATTGTATTAAAACGTGGTATTGAAAAAGCTACACAGTTTGTTGTTAGTAAAATTATTGATTATGCCAGACCAATTGAAAATCTTTCAGACATTACCAAAGTTGCAACAATCTCTGCCGGTAACGATAGTGAGGTTGGTAGTTTAATTGCTAGTGCGATTGATAAGGTTGGTCGTGAAGGATTAATTTCGCTAGAAGAAGGAAAATCCACGGTAAACGAATTGGAAATTACAGAAGGGATGGGCTTTGAACGGGGCTTTATTTCTGGTTATTTCGTAACTAACCAAGAACGCATGGAAGTAGTCTTAGATAATGCTTTTGTACTTATCACTGATAAGAAAATTACATTAGTTAAACAAGATTTATTACCAACCTTAGAACTAATTACAAAAACCAACCGCCCCTTATTAATTATCAGTGATAATGTTGAAAAAGAAGCCTTAGCAACATTAATTATTAATAAAATGCGTGGAATTTTAAACGTGGTTGCCGTTCGTGCTCCAGGATTTGCTGATCGAAGAAAAGCTTTACTTGCTGATCTCGCAGTTTTAACTGGTGGCCAGGTGGTTAGTGGTGATGCAGGTTTAACCTTAGAAAACGTTGAATTAGAAATGTTAGGTGAAGCTCGCCGGGTAATCGTTGGAAAAGAATCAACAACAATTATATCTGATGCAAATAAGCAAGCTGTCTTAGCACGCTGTGAACAACTTCGTCGACAGTTAGAAACAAGCGATTCAAGTTATGAGAAAGAAAAATTACAAGAACGCTTAGCAAAACTAAGTGGAGGTGTTGCCGTTATTAAAGTAGGTGCTGCGACGGAAACTGAAATGAAAGATCGTAAGCTAAGGCTAGAAGATGCTGTTAATGCAACAAAAGCCGCAGTTGAAGAAGGAATCGTTCCAGGAGGAGGTACAACATTAGCACATATCTCTGAGGAGTTATTAGAGTGGGCAAAAGATAATTTATTAGAGGATGAACTTATTGGTGCACTAATCGTAGAGAAAGCACTAAGCGCACCTGTACGGAAGATCGCTACCAATGCCGGTCAAAATGGCGCGGTTATTCTTGAACGTGTTAAAGACGCCGAGTTCGAAGTTGGATACAATGCAGCTAAAAATGAACTTGGTGATATGTTTGAGGCTGGGGTAATTGACCCCGCGAAGGTAACCCGCTCAACATTACAAAATGCAACATCAATTGCAAGTATGGTTCTAACAACAGAATGTATAATTGTAGATAAACCTAGCAAGAATGGTCAACCAGCCTAGAAATGGCATAAAATTTTCTTAAAACATGTCTTTGAATGTTTAATATTTTACATAAACCCCAAAAATGCAAATTGCACTCGGTTAACCAATCAATCAAAATGACCGCTATTGCAAATGATGATGAAATGGCTCTGTCTGAACATATTGAAGAATTTAGTCAACGGCTAGTTTTCTGTGTGTTAATTTTAATAATTGCTACTATTTTCTGTTTCACAGATGTTAAAGAAATTGTAAGAATATTCCAAGCCCCTGCAGTCGGTGTTAAATTTTTGCAATTTTCTCCTGGCGAGTATTTCTTCGCCTCCGTCAAAATTGCCGCCTTTTGTGGGATTTTGTTTAGCAGTCCAGTCGTTCTCTATCAAATTTTGTTATATTTAATACCCGGTTTAACAAAGAAAGAACGAGATATTATCTTACCAGTAAGTATTGGTTCTGGAGTTTTATTCGTTGTAGGTTTAGCCTTTTCTTATTTTTTCTTAGTACCGGCGGCTTTAAAATTCTTTATATCATATGGTGCTGAAGTAGTTGAGCCGTTTTGGTCTTTTGACCAATACTTTGATTTCATTGCAGTTTTACTATTTGCCACGGGTCTCGCTTTTCAAGTTCCTGCTGTTCAAGTTGTCTTGGGATTGTTAGGAATAGTAACGGGAGAACAAATGTTATCTGCCTGGAAATATGTTATTGTAATTTGTACGATTGTTGCAGCAGTAATTACTCCTTCAACGGACCCAATAACGCAAATTTTACTATCGGTCGCCTTGTTAAGTTTATATTTAGGTGGCTCCGGTTTCGTAATTTTACTGAAGAAAGAAGTTCAATAGCTTAATCTAAAGGTATTAATAGAATATTAGGTGTATAATAATTTAGTGTACTAATAGATTAAAAATTACCAAAATGATTAAACAATTTAAATCAGCTTTCCTAGTTCTAAGTATTCTAGGAACAGTCTTTTTTCCAAAGGTTTCATATGCTTACCCGGTTTTTGCACAGCAAGCATACCAAAGCCCTCGTGAAGCAACAGGAAGAATCGTTTGTGCGAACTGTCACTTAGCACAAAAGCCTGTTGAAATTGAGGTTCCACAAGCAGTTTTACCTGATACTGTATTTGAAGCAGTTGTAAGTATTCCATACGATACTTCAGTTAAACAAATTACAGCAGGTGGTACTCGAGGTCCTCTTAACGTTGGTGCTGTATTAATTCTTCCAGAAGGGTTTAAATTAGCTCCAAAAGATCGCATCTCACCAGAAATTAAAGCTAAGACGAAAGGTGTATTCGTGCAACCTTACAGTAAGGATAAAACAAACATCTTAGTTGTAGGCCCAATTTCAGGAGACAAAAACAGAGAAATTGTTTTCCCAATTTTATCACCAGATCCGGCTCAAGATAAGAATGTAAACTTCCTAAACTACCCAGTTTATGTTGGTGGTAACCGTGGAAGAGGACAAGTATACCCAACAGGTGAGAAGAGTAACAACACAGCTTTCACTTCGACAGCTGCTGGTCAGGTTACATCTATTGAACCACAAGAATCTGGTAAGGTTGATGTTACTATTACAACAGCTAATGGTGATGTAAAGCAAACAGTACCTTCTGGGCTTGAGTTAGCTGTAAAAGTTAAAGATACAGTAAAGGCTGATCAACCATTAACATTAGATCCTAACGTAGGAGGTTTTGGTCAAGGTGAAACAGAAATTGTTTTACAAAACCCAAACCGAGTTAAGGGAATGATCGTATTCTTCTTCACTGTGACTGTAACTCAAATTCTATTAGTAGTTAAGAAGAAGCAATTTGAAAAGGTTCAAGCTGCAGAGATGAACTTCTAATTTGCAAGTTACTATTTCAAAAAATAACAAGGCTTCAGGTAAGATTTACATTACCTGAAGCCTTGTTATTTTTTTGTTTTATTATCCACGGATAATCTTATCTGAAGAACTAACAAATACTAAAGCAGCAGCAATTGGTACGATTACAATAACTACAGCTAAGAAGATACTACTTAAAAAAGCGCTTAATGATGGTGTCATAACTAGAACTCATAACCATAAGATTTTAATGATAATTATAGCACAAGACTAGAATTCCCTAGTATCTCTTGAAATTTAAACTTACCCTTTCCCAATTACGAACGGTAATAACGCCGCAATTCGGGCAGTTTTAATTAATTTAGTGATTTTCTTTTGCTCTTTTGATGATAATCCTGTTATACGACGTGGAAGAATCTTACCTTGATCACTTAAAAAATTTGTTAAAATTCTTGTATCTTTATAAGTAAGCCCCGCAAAATCTATAGATTCCTTAGTATTTTTTTCTGCTATATTATCTACCATGATGACTTATATAATTGAATAAATTTTCTATTTAATTTCTTTAAATAGTTCATGTTTTTTTGTAACTGGAGAGTATTTTTTTAACTCTAATCTTTCCGTTGTATTACGACGGTTCTTAGAAGTATGGTAACGATAAACTCCTTGTTCACATCGGTGCTCCAAAGTGATGCGGATTCGTGCCCCTTTGCTTTTAGCCATATTAAACAGTATATTTATTTTATCTATAAAAATTATATCGAAAACCTGAAAAAAAATCAATTTAAAAAAAAAGTACAAAGAAACACTTTCCGAATATTAAACCGTTTGGTATTATATTTATATCCATAAGTTTATGGTCAAAAGCTGGTGTAGCTCAATTGGTAGAGCAACTGATTTGTAATCAGTCGGTTATGAGTTCAAGTCTCTTCACTAGCTATAGCAAATGTAATTAAGGCCTTAGCTATGGTAATATCAACAAAAAGTATCTTAAAATAATAAAAAACGTTAAAATTTTTCAAGTATGGATGTATTAATTATTACCCTTTGTCGCGGAGTTGCTGGCTTTTTAAAGTTTTATATCATTATGTTAACCCTGCGGGTGTATTTAACTTGGTTTCCAAATATTAATTTTTATCAACAACCCTTTTACTCACTAGGAAAAATGACAGATCCATATTTAAGAGTATTTCGTGGGATTGTACCCCCTTTATTAGGATTTGATTTATCTCCATTACTAGGTTTTAGTTTATTGACTTTTCTTATTGATATTTTTTCTAGTATAAATATGTAGAAATAAGAAGGTTTTTCTAAAAATAGTTCGAAATACCTAATTCGCAAATAAAGTATAATTAACAATATAGTATCTATATACAATATACAAAAATTATTAATTAGTTAAATTTTCAGTAATGGTAGAAAACCAACAAAATAAAACCGACCAAATTCTAGAAGAAGAACTTTTAGATACTATTGTTACAACTCCATATAAGTACGGGTTTACTACTGACCTTGAAACAGAAGAATTTGAGAAAGGTTTAAACGAGGAAATTGTAAGAAAAATTAGTTTAAAAAAAGAAGAACCACAATTTTTACTTACATTTCGTGAAAAAGCATATCAAGCTTGGAAAAAAATGAATAGCCCAAATTGGGCTTATCTTGGCATACCCGAGATTGATTATAACAGTATTCAGTACTACTCAATACCCAAAACTAAAAAGAAATTAGGAAGCTTAGAAGATGCAGATCCAGAATTATTAAGAACTTTTGACAAATTAGGGGTTTCTTTAAATGAGCAAAAGTTGTTGGCTAATGTAGCTGTTGACGCTGTATTTGATAGTGTGTCTATTGGTACAACTTTTAAAAAGCAATTACAAAAGTCTGGTGTTATCTTTTGTTCTATTACAGAAGCCGTAAAACAGTATCCCCATTTAGTGGAAAAATATTTAGCGGGTGTTGTTCCAATTGGTGATAATTACTTTTCGGCCCTAAATTCTGCTGTCTTTAGTGATGGCTCGTTTTGTTATATTCCAAAAGATATGCAATGTCCAATGGAGTTATCAACTTATTTTCGTATAAATAACGAAGAGTCGGGTCAGTTTGAAAGGACATTAATTATTGCGGAAGAAAGAAGCTCCGTAAATTATTTAGAAGGTTGTACAGCTCCTCAATTTAGTAGTAATCAACTTCACGCCGCAGTTGTAGAATTAGTTGCGCTTGAAAATGCAACCATTAAGTATTCAACTGTTCAAAATTGGTACGCTGGTGATGAAAGCGGGATTGGTGGTGTTTATAATTTTGTGACAAAAAGAGGCCTTTGCGCGGGAAAAAATGCTAGGATTTCTTGGACTCAAGTAGAAACAGGGTCTGCAATTACCTGGAAGTACCCAAGTTGCATTCTATCAGGGAAAGATTCTGTAGGTGAATTCTTCTCTGTTGCTTTAACAAGTAATAAACAGGAAGCCGATACGGGCACAAAAATGATTCACCTTGCACCAGGCACAAAAAGTCGAATTGTTTCAAAAGGTATTTCTGCAGGGCAATCTAAAAACACATATCGAGGTCTGGTTAAAATTGGCCCGAAAGCTTCTAAAACAACAAATTTTTCACAGTGTGACTCGTTATTAATTGGTAAAACCTCTAGTGCAAACACGTTTCCATATATTGAGGCCCAAAACAGTTATACGCAAGTTGAACACGAAGCATCTACCTCACGAATCGCGGAGGAACAATTATTTTATCTTCTTCAACGTGGAATTGAAGCAGAAGAAGCCGTGTCGTTAATGGTGAACGGTTTTTGTAAAGAAGTATTTAATGAATTACCTTTAGAATTTGCTTCCGAGGCTGACCGCTTACTAAGTTTAAAACTAGAAGGCTCCGTAGGTTAACAGTAAATTTTTTGTTCATTTAACACTTTTTTAACTTCAAAAATGAATTTTTTAAATGAGTTTGTCCTTTTATTAAAAGCACGATATCCTATACTCTACATTTCAACCAATGAAGAGGAACGAATTGAATATCTTATCAAGTATTGTGCAAAGAAATACGTCGCGCGAACATATTACTCGTGGGACTTTGTAGATGGATATCAAGGAAATCCTAATGATAAGGGTTTCGCTGCCCGAAATCCTTTAGAAGCTTTAGATTTAATTGATAAATTAACTCCAGAAACGGCATCGTTATTTGTTCTTAAAGACTATGACAACTTTTTAAAAGATTTTTCTGTTATTCGAAAATTAAAAAATTTAAGTCGTAGTTTAAAAACTCAACCAAAAAATATAATTATTATTTCCTCGGAAATTAATATCCCAGACTCATTAAAAGAATTTATTACTTTATTAGAATTTCCCTTACCAAATTATGCTGAAATTCTCGAGGAATTAAATCGTTTAACTTCTTCCTTACAGCAAGAAATTGAACCGGAAGTAGTGAATAATATAGCAATGGCGTGTCAAGGATTATCACTAGAACGTATTCGTCGAGTGTTATCCAAAATTATCGCAAAATACGGTGAAATTGACGAGTCTAGTCCTGCTTTAATCTTGCAAGAAAAGAAACAAATTATTCAACAAACCCAATTACTTGAATTTTGCCTGGCCGACAAAGCTCTTTCAGATTTAGGTGGGTTGGATAATTTTAAAGATTGGTTAAAATTGCGTGCTAAAGCGTTTTCACAAGACGCTATTGAATATGGGTTACCGTATCCAAAAGGTTTATTATTGGTGGGGGTACAGGGTACTGGAAAATCAATTGCCGCTAAGATTATTGCAAATGAATGGCAACTACCATTACTCCGTTTAGACTTTGGACGATTATTTGCTTCGTTAATTGGTCAATCCGAGCAACGAGTTCGCAAAATGATTGAAATCGCTGAAGCATTATCTCCTTGTATTCTTTGGGTGGATGAAATTGATAAAGCATTTGCTGGCGCTCAAAGTAGCGGTGATAGTGGAACTACAAGTCGTGTTTTAGCGACCTTTATTACATGGCTATCAGAAAAAACGACGCCAGTTTTCGTGGTAGCTACTGCCAATAATATTGACTGTATTCCCCCCGAAATACTTCGAAAGGGTCGGTTTGATGAAATGTTTTTCTTAAATTTACCAACTCGTGAAGAACGCGAAGCCATTTTTGAGGTTCACTTAAAAAAATACCGTCCAAATGAAATTAATAATTTTCAATTATCTCTTTTAGGCCAACTAAGTAAAGATTTTTCTGGTGCAGAAATTGAAGCTGTTGTTATTGAAGCGATGCGTCTTGGCTTTAATGAGAACCGAGAATTTAATAATGAAGATGTTCTCGTGTCCATTCAAAATCTAGTACCATTAGCAAGAACAAAGAGTAAAGAAATTGATCTATTAAAAGATTGGGCCGAATCTGGAAATGTCATCAGTGCTTCAAAATATAGATAAGTTCTAGTTAGCTATATTTACGGGGATGTAGGTAATATGGTAATCTTATGTTTAGTAAAGTGCGGTAAAAAAGTAAATAAAAGTTAACACTATGTCAGCGTTACAAAATATTGATCTAGATTTAGATCTATTTTATAAGAAAACAGATTTACCTAAACTTTCGTTAGGGGATAAAGTAAAAGTAACAATTTATTTAGAATTACCTAAAGAAGTTGGAGAAGGTGAAAAAAAAGGTAAAGAGCGTATTCAAGTTTTTGAAGGGATTATTATTTCTCAACATTTATCAAGTGGAAAGATAGATTCTACAATTACCGTACGTAAAATGTTCCAAGGCGGTGGTACAGAAAAGGTTTTTGTATTGAATTCTCCATGGGTTAAGAGTATTGAGGTACTAAGCAAGTCAATCGTGAGACGCTCAAAGCTTTATTACTTAAGAGACAGAACTGGAAAGTCAGCTCGTTTAAAGAGACGTCTCTAAGTTTTGTAAAAATAATACTTTATAAACAAAGTAAGACAATAATTACATTATTAAAATCTATTTCTTTCCATTCACAAAACAGAGTACGGAAATATAGTTAGATATTTTTATAACATCTATGCAAAATTTTAAAAAATTTCTCCCTCAAGTTTTGGAACGGTGTTTAGCAATAATGGCTTTTTATTTTCCTTTTATAGAAGTTTCAGCCTATTTTGGACCAAAAGTTTTTCTAAGTACTGATAGTGTTGCGCTTAGAACCTTCTATGCACAACATGTACTAAAACTCTCTAATTTTTATGCGGATAACAACCTTCTTATCTTCATCTTTATGATCTGGGTTTTTATTTCTTGTTCACGAGGAACGTTTCCATTAACAAAATATGCCCGTTTTAATATTATCCAGGCAATTTTACTAAATATCATTTGTTCCTGTCTTGGTGTAACATTTGCATTTCTTCCTACAGTAATACGAGAAAGTATTTTTGGTGTAGTGTTTGCAAATTTTTTATATCTCGGATTAATTATTTTAATAGCGTATTCTTCCCTTTTAATACTTTATGGAAGATACCCAAAGATTCCCGTTATTTCCGAAGCGGCGAAATTACAAGTTCAACGAGGTCAAGGATAAAAAAAGGCCCCCATCTAACAATCGTTTAGATGGGGACCTTTTTTTACTATGTTCTTAAGTATCGATTACTCAAGGTCTTTTCTGTTAGGGTTTCTAGATGGGTCGTTTGAAAGAAAACCAAAAGTGAAAAGAGAGATAAAGAAAATTACAACAGTGTAAACTAGAATCTTTAATGTGAACATTGTTCAATGTTTATTAACTAACTACTAACAGGCAAATAAAAATGTATTTGCTATTTTAAGTAATATTATATGACTTATTTATTATGTTACAATATTTTCTCAAAAAATTGGTTTGGGAAAATGCAAAACCAAGACAATTTTCTAACAAATAAACACGTGTTTTGTGGGGATATTACCAGACGATAGTTTAAACCAAGGAAAAAAGAAGAAAAATTTATTAGCCAACCTTCAGCGGGTTAATTATATTAAACGATAACCCGAAACATTTTGAAATTTTAATTTTTGTAATCGCTTGACAGAGGCTAGACTCTTTTAGTATAATTATCTGTAGATTAAAAGTTTAATTCTAAGAAATCTCGTAGAGATTAAAAGTACCATGGAGAGTTTGATCCTGGCTCAGGATGAACGCTGGCGGTATGCTTAACACATGCAAGTCGAACGAAAGTTTTTA
>MDTD01084647.1_pt1 | contig 17368 bp, 19 predicted proteins | sample 811221 | NCBI WGS metagenome assembly MDTD01 (sample SAMN05326646, study PRJNA326480) | marine metagenome | isolation source: seawater | place: Pacific Ocean: South West | collected 2011 | reverse complement strand
GAGATTGATGGCCGACTCTTCTGGATCGGCAGCCATCGCATGATGCACGACCGAGGCCAAGAGACGCCGCAAGTCCACGACCGGGCCGTCGCGTTGGAGGATGACGGCCATACCGTCGTGGCGATTGGCAATGACCAGCACGTCTGCGGCCTGATCAGCATCGCCGATCGCGTCCGCGATGATGCCCCCGAGGCTGTGCGTTTGCTCCGAGCCGCCGGCATACGCAGGGTGGTCATGCTCACCGGCGACAACGAAGGGACGGCTAAGGCGGTCACCGCCGCCACGGGTGTGGATGAGTATCGCGCACAACTGCTTCCCGAAGACAAGGTCAAGGCCGTCGAAGCGCTCGTCGCTGAGCACGGCCATGTGGCGATGGTGGGCGATGGCATCAACGATGCCCCCGCCCTGGCGGCGGCGAACATCGGTATCGCCATGGGTGGCATGGGCACCGACGCCGCCATCGAAACCGCCGACATCGCCCTGATGTCGGACGACCTGCTGAAGGTCTCCTGGCTCATCCGGCATTCCCGCCGCACGTTACGAAACATCAAGACCAACATCGCCTTCGCCCTGGGCTTGAAGTTCCTGTTCATCGTGCTGGCTGCTGTCGGTTTGGCGTCGCTGTGGATGGCCATCGCCGCCGACACCGGCGCGACGTTGCTGGTCGTGTTCAACGCCCTGCGGTTGCTTCGGGACTGAAGTCCATCCGTCATCAATCAGATACCGTGAGCCGATCATGGACTCAACCCGTGGACGACTGGACAAGAATGGTGCGTCAGGCATGCCGTTTGGCAATGACGGCGCAAGCCCTCGGCTGAGTTTTCGCGGAAGACTCATTGCGTTGGTCCTTGCGTTGGGTTGCCTGATGGTTCTCGTAACGGCAGCGAGCATCACCCCCGCGCGGAAGGGCGTCGAAACGCACCTCCAACTCGGCCTCTCGCCTTGTTCGTTCTACCGGACCACGGGCATCCCAGGTCCTGATTGCGGCATGACGACAAGTTTTGCATGGTTCGTGCGGGGCAACCTTGTGGCAAGCTTCTACGTTCAACCGATGGGCTTTGTTCTGGCCCTGCTCACCATGGTGACGGCGACGAGCGGCGTGTTCGTTGCTCTTACGGGACAGCCTGTGTACAGCCACTTACGCTACCGCGTCTATCCGCCCTTTGTCCTGATGATATTGGTGATTTGGGCGCTCGCGGCCTGGGCGTGGAAGGCCTACAGCCACGCTCACGGCCTCGATGGCTGGCCCTGAATGGGCAAATCTGATAAAGTCGCACCCACATGCGTAACGTTTGTTGGAGTTCATCCGTCTCAGCACATGTAGGGTGTTAAACGGAACGTGCGCGACACGCTGTATTGGGTTGATGCACAAGCTAAGCAGTGTATTGGCACTCAAAGTGGACGGTGACGCCGAGTACAACCGCAATCAGGACTCTCACGCCGGATCGACAACGACTGAACATGAAGGACCACCAGCATGACCGAAGCACCTGGAACGACACTGCTGCACGGCAAAACATACGCGAACATGATCCAGACGACGTACAACACGCCGCTCGTGAAGCTCAACCGTGTGGTGCCCGAGGGCGCGACGGTGCTGGTCAAGTGCGAGTACTTCAACCCGATGGCGAGCGTGAAGGACCGCATCGGGCGGGCGATGATCGAGGCCGCCGAGCAGACGGGCACGATCAACAAGGACACGCACATCATCGAGCCGACCAGCGGGAACACGGGCATCGCGCTGGCATTCGTGTGCGCGGCCAAAGGCTACAAGCTGACACTGACGATGCCCGATTCGATGAGCATGGAGCGTCGCGGCCTGTTGCGAGCACTCGGGGCCGATCTGGTTCTCACCCCGGCGTCGGAGGGCATGAAAGGTGCGATCGGCAAGGCGGGCGAACTCGTCACGCGTACCGACAACGCATGGATGCCCCAGCAGTTCGACAATCCGGCCAACCCCGATATTCACGAACAGACAACCGGCGCGGAAATATGGAATGACACTGCTGGCAAGGTGGACATGATCGTCGCCGGCGTAGGTACGGGCGGAACGATCACCGGTGTAACGCGCCACTTCCGTGGTCGAGGCCGGGAAGATTTCGTAGCGATCGCGGTCGAGCCAGAAGATTCACCGGTGATCCGTCAGACGCTTAACGGCGAGCCGGTCGAACCCGGGCCGCACAAGATTCAGGGCATCGGCGCGGGATTTGTTCCCAAGAACCTCGATATGTCGCTGCTTTCCGGCACCGTCGCGGTGGGAAATGACGAAGCGATGGAAATGTCACGTCGCGTCGCTCGAGAAGAAGGCATCTTCGGCGGCATCAGCACCGGTGCAAACATCGTCGCGGCGTGCAGGATTGCGGAGAAGCCGGAAAACAAGGGCAAGACTATCGTGACCGTCGCCTGCAGTTTCGGCGAGCGTTATCTGTCCACGCCGATGTACCAAGAGCAGATGCAGTGACCGACATGGTCTAACGCGGCGACAACGGTTGCGATGGCTTGTGTCCTTACGACCGCGTCCGTGGACAGAGGAATGCGTCAATTCATGGTACGACACACCGTAACTCCACAAGGTGCTGATGCGCAGACGCCACAGGGCGACAAGACAACTGCCCACGCAGGCCGATCATGGCGGGCTTGGTTTCTTTTTGCGGCGGTTGCCGGAGCCGCCCTGGTGATGGATCTGACGCTCAAAGCATATGCCTTCGAGGTGGTTGCCGGGCAGCCGGTGAAGTGGTCCTCCACTGAGCCTGGCCATGCCATGATCCCTGACCACGATGGCGTGACATTGATTCCCAAGGTGCTTGCACTTCAGTTGACAACCAACCGCGGGGCCGTCTTCGGCCTCGGCCAGGGCGGACGTTGGATATTCGTCGGTATCAGCGTCGTAGCCGTCATATTCATTGTCTCGCTATTCTGGCGCAGCCGAGCCCGGGCTTACGGCTGGCATGCGGCCATGGGCTTGATATTCGCGGGGGCCATCAGCAACCTCTACGATCGGTGGGTGTATGCCTCGGTCCGTGACATGCTGCACTTTTTCCCTGGCGTGCAACTTCCGTTTGGGCTTCGCTGGCCGGGCGGCTCCGGTGATCTTTATCCGTGGATTTCCAACCTGGCTGATGTGTGGTTGGTTGTTGGCGTCGGCACGATCCTCCTCGTGACTGGAGGTCAGACCTTCCGTCGGAATATGCAGAATCGCTCAAGCCCGTCGATGCCAGGACTGTCGAAGTCGTGATCTCCGGCACAGAGGCATCGAACGGAGCGATGCACACAGAAGATTGGTGCTCCCGCGAATTGCGCAGGCGACGCGAACACACCGGCGTATATGCCTCGGGCGACCGCTATGGCTACCGGACAGATCGAGACCGCATCAAGCGCAAATGAAATCGGGCGTGGCAGGTCTGTATCCACGCTACGGCCTTGATGGTCGGCCCTGATCGCCGAGCTCCGATCTGAACCAGTTGCGTAACGCCAGCGAGAGTCGTTTCGTCTGAACAAGTGGACAGCGGCAAAAGGAGCGTTCCCGCAGGCCGCCAAACATTCAGAAAGGAAACGATCATGAACAAGCCCCTCGCCACCATCGCCCTCGCCATCGTCGCGGTTCTTGGTGTGGCCAGTATCGGTTGGGCCACCGCTCCGAGCGGAGACGGACCCACGCGCCACACCTACAGGGCCGATGCCGATTACGGTTGCGGTGCCCGGTATGTTCGACACGACGGCAACCGTGCCACCCGATGGGAGTCGCGCCGCCGCATGTGCGACCACAACTGGTTTACCCGCGCCATGCCATGGCATCGTGACGACTGTCACCGCCGTGCGGCCTACTGCGATTGACCGCATCTCACGCCGAGTGCGATATCGCCCGCCACGATCAACAAGCATTTCGGTTCCTCCGTCGCTTGCCACAGGGAGGCAAAGGCATGCCCATGATGACCCCATCTTGTATCTGCGACCGGCTGGTCAAGGCGTTGGCCTGGTGTCGACGACATCAATTGGCTTTAGCGTTAGCCAGCCGGCACGCCGAGTCGGCTCGATACGCAAATCGCGCGCACCGACTGCGGGCTTTCGCTCGCACCATTCCAGATGGGTCGTGCCCCGAACTTGAATGGCTGGCGTAACGCCGCCGGGAATAATCCAGAGTCATCTGTTGGGGTGACACCTGAACGACGACCCGTTGGAAAAGTTGCTGGATCAAGTGATAATGAAAGATGCTCCAGCGCTGGCTAATCAGCTTGCGACCTCCTGCCACTGGGCCGGGGCAAAGGTCGCCATACGGAGGCCATTCTATGAATCTGTTAAGATGGGCTCGGTGGAACCCTTACTTGGTGGGCATAGGGATCGGCGTGTTAAGTTGGATCGCCTTTGCCGGAATGCACAAGGCGCTGGGGGTGAGTACGACACCCGCCAAGTTCGCCGGGATGGCGACAGGCGTTGCCGCGCCACAGCACGTCGAAGCGAACAGCTATTACGGCAAGTATTTCGATTCCGATGCGGGAAAAGTGATGTTCGACTGGCAGTTCTTCCTCGTGCTGTCGCTGCCGATCGGGGCGCTGGTGGCGGCGAAGCTGTCACGAGAGAAGTTCACGGAAACCGTGCCGGCGTTGTGGGCGTCGCGCTTCGGCGGCAGCAAGGCAAAGCGTTACGCGGCGGCGTTCGTCGGCGGTGCGGTGATGCTCTTCGGTGCCCGCATGGCCGGCGGATGCACCTCGGGGCACGGCATCAGCGGCGGGCTCCAGCTCGCAGTCAGTTCGTGGGTGTTCTTCATTGCCATGTTTGCCAGCGGCCTGGTCACCGCATTCGCACTCTTTGGAAAGGATGGGCGGCAGCATGTTTGATCTCGCATCATCACAGATGATCGTCTATGGCCTGCTCGCAGGTTTCGTCTTCGGGTTCCTGCTCCAAAAGGGCGGCGTCACGCGTTACCGGGTGATCCTCGGCCAGTTCCTGCTGAAGGATTTCACGGTGCTCAAGGTGATGTTCACGGCGATCGTCGTCGGCGCGGTGGGCATCTGGGGCATGAGATCGGCAGGGATGGATTTTCCCATGCACGTCAAGAACGCGGCGATCTTGGCTAACATTGTCGGCGGGCTGATATTCGGCGTCGGCATGGCCGTGCTGGGCTACTGCCCCGGCACCGGCATCGCGGCGATTGGCGACGGGTCACGGCACGCCATCCCGGGCGTGCTCGGCATGATCGTCGGCGGCGCGTTGTTCGCCGAGGTGTACCCGTCGATCAAGGACGGTTTCATGAAGCTTGGCGACGCGGGCAAGATCACAATGGCGGACGTGACGGCCCTGTCACCATGGTGGCTGATCGCGGCGCTGGGCGTCATCGCGCTGGTGCTGTTCGTCATGCTCGAGCGGGTCAGCCCCGGCAGCGCAGGATCTGCTCACGGCGAGCGTAACATCGGGGTCGGTCATTCCGACTGAACTACTGGAGTGACACGTGAACGGCGACGAACTGATGGGGTTGCTGGAACGGGCGCGGACGGGCGAAGCCGAGGCGCTGACAGCCCTCTGCGCCCGCTACTACCCGAAGGTGCTCAAGTACATGCGCTACCGGGTGGCGGCGGATCTGGCAGAAGACCTCACCAGCGAAGTGTTCGTCCGTGTGCTGAAGAATCTGGGAGAGCAGCGAGGTTCTTTCCCGGCCTGGCTGTTCCGAATCGCTGAGCGGGTTGTCGTGGATCACCGGCGTGCGGCCGGGGCGAAGAAGCGTACCGTAATGAAGACCATGACCGATCAACACGAACATCAAGCCGAAGCCAAAACCGATGTCGCCGAAACGGTGGCAGCGAAGATCGATCTGGAACAGGCGATCGGCGAGCTGAGCGATGACCAGCGGCAACTGGTCACGCTCAAGTTCATCGAGGGTTTGGGCAATGACGACGTGTCTGCCATCATGGACCGTAGCCCCGGGGCGATCCGCGTGCTTCAGTTCCGGGCGCTGTCTGCGCTGCGTGATCTGCTGACCCGCAAGGAGGTGGGCTATGGAACGTGAGCAGCCGTTGGACGCTTGCCTTGATCGAGTGCGTGGCGGCCAGACCATCGACGATGCCCTGGCCGAACATGCGGCGGATGGCGAAGCATTGCGCCCCTTGCTGGATATTGCCACGCGACTGGAATCGCTGCCCGACCCCAACGTCTCCCTTGCGGGTTTAATGAATACGCTTGGCCGACTGGGCAGCCAGACGTTGGCCACCTCCCGTGCAGAACCCGCCCCCCCAAAAGTCCGGTGGTTCAGCCGGCCCGTCTGGACTCGGGCCGCCGCGATCGTGCTGGTCATGTTCCTCATCGGATGGGGAACGGTCAACGCCTCGGCCAATGCGATGCCCGGTGACTTCCTTTACCCCGTGAAGCTGTTCACCGAGCGGGCGCGATTCTTCCTGACGCTGAACACCGAGGACCAAGCCGAGTTGCGGATCGTCTTTTCATCGCGGCGTCTGCGCGAAGCCGTGGCTCAGCAGCAACGTACGGGCGAGGTCGATCCGCAACTGCTCAAGGACATGCTGGAGGAAGCGAGGCTCGCCGTGCTCACTGCACCGGAACTGCCCGAGCGGGGCCGGCAACTGCTTGTCTCGCGGGCAGCTTACCTGACCGACTACCAGTACGACGCCCTGGGGCGATTCGAGGACGACGGAGGCTCCCAAAGCCAGATCGTCGAGCAATATCGTGACATGTGCCGCGATCGCAGTCGGTGGATGCGGCAGATGCTCGGACCGGTGAACGGGAGTTCTCGCGGCTCCACCACGGAGCATCCAGACCGTCACGGCGATTGGAACAGCTGGCGCAACCGATGTCCCACGTGGTGAATCTCAGTTTTCAACGCGAACAACAAGGATCAAGCCATGATGAATGACGCGAACACACAATCAACCGGCAGGCCCGTCGCCGCCTTCATCTTCTCGCTGCTCGGCGGACTCTGGATGCTCGGGGCGGGTCTCGGGCGAGCGGGCGGGATGTATGTGTCCGACGGGGGCTGGGGCAATCGCGGCGGCGCATGGCGCGGCGGATGGATGCACCAGAACGGCCTGTTGTGCGGCTCCATGCCCTTCGACGCGTGGTGGCCGTGGATCGGGCTGCTGACCGGCGGGCTGATTGTCACCGCCGCCATCGTTCTACTCGCCAGTCCCGACCGTCGCGCCGGCTGGGCCATCGCCATCATCGTCGCCGCTGTCGTCGGCTTGTTGTTCGGAACCGGTGGCTTGATCGCGTCGATTCTGGCCATTGTCGGCGGCATATTGGCGCTCACATGGAGCCCCACGCAGTCACAAACACCTGCCGCCAACTCATCAGCACCGTAACGTATTCGTTCGTGGCTTCTTGGCAACGTCGCTGGGAATGCCAGTGTGACACCGGTCCTCAGGACCACGATCAGACAGGATTGTTTCCATGACACGCACGCAACTTACTTTCACCGCCGCCATCGTCGCCCTCGTCTTCATCGGCCTGACAGCCTACGGACAGACGGATACCTCGACGCCCAAACCAGCCGCAACGGATGACGAGCAAACCGCGGATGAAGCCGCGTCACAGCAGGTGTCGATGATGGACGGGTCCATGATGGATAGCGCCATGATGGCTCGTTGCCGGATGATGTCCCAAGCCGAGATCAGCCCCAGTGACCCGGCCGCACTTCTGGCTCAACGCGAACGGCTCAATCTGTCCGAAGATCAGGTCGCTGAGCTTGAGCGCATCGCCCAGTCCGCCCGTGAACAGGCCAAGCGTCTGCTCAATGAATCACAGACCGACGAGTTGAGTACGCTCCCCGATAAGCCGGAAAGCATGATGCGGATGCATCAACGCATGATGAAGCGAATGAACGAACGCGATGCATCTGGCTGGGCGAATGAGGAATCCGTTCGCGCATGCCCATTGTACAACACGATGTTGCGTGTAGATAAAGAGCAAAAGAACCGGAACTCCCAACCGTCCACGGACGATGACTCCGGCCAAAATAAGACCCGCCGAATGATGAACAGGGACTGCTGCCGATAGTCTTTCCGCCGCCAAACATATAGCCTCGGCCGAGCCGACAATCACGTCGCGCTCGGCTGGGTCTTTCGCATGGGGCGATGGCCGAAACGAATGGCTGACGCGTTCAACGCCAACGACACCCATTGCAGGACCCGATCGAGACTCGTCTGATCCCATGAACGAACGCTCGCACCACCACCATGATACCTCGCAGCAGAGCGACGCCCGCCTGCTCTGGGCGGTGGGCGTCAATGTGCTGCTCACCGTCGCACAGGTCGTCGGCGGCGTGCTCTCCGGCTCGCTCGCGCTCGTAGCCGATGCCCTACACAATCTCAACGACGCTGCATCGCTTGGACTGGCCCTGGCCGCCCGCCGGATCAGCCGCAAACCCGCCGATCGGAAGCGCACATTCGGTTACCGCAAGGCCGAACTCATCGGCGCGCTGATCAACCTCACCACCCTCATCATCGTCGGGCTATATCTGGTCTACGAAGCCGTCTGGCGATTCTTCGATCCCCAGCCAATCCTCGGATGGATCGTCATCATCCTTGCTGGCATCGCGCTGGTGGTCGACGTCATCACCGCACTGCTCACTTTTGCTATGAGCAAGGGCAACCTGAACATCAAGGCCGCGTTCGTCCACAACCTATCCGACGCGTTCGCATCCGTGGCGGTGATCGTCGCCGGCACGCTCATCCTGCTCTACGAATGGTACTGGGCAGACTGGGTCGCCACGCTGATCATCTCTGCCTACATCCTCTGGCACGGCGTGGTCATGATGCGCTCGACAATCCGCATCCTCATGGACAGCGTACCGGAGGATATCGATCTCGATGAACTGGTCGCCGCCATGGAAGCCGTCGAGCATGTCGAGCAGGTGCATCACGTTCACGTGTGGCAACTCGACGAACACCACCGCGCCCTCGAGGCCCATGTCGTGCTGGATACGAAGAATGTGGATCAACTTGAGACGATCAAAGATGCCCTAAAAGCATCGCTTCAAACGCGCTATGACATCGGCCACTCCACGCTCGAATTCGAGACCCACGCGGCGCATCGACACGACCGTCAAGTCGTGTCTCCCCACTGACATTGGTCGATGGTACGAAGGTGCTCGTATGGCCCACATTGAAGGAGGGATTAAGATGTCACCATGGCCGATCGCGTGAACATGATGCATCGCTGCTGGATGGAGGTCTGGAAGTGCCCCGGCTTCACGGCGTGGGAATTGGCTGAGGTCTCAGGCATCGACTACTGGGTTCTCGAACGGCGGCTCCCGGCCCTGCGCAACGCGGGAAAGGTGCGGAATGGCGAGAACCGTGTTTGCCGTATCAAGGCCAAGCCCTGTCTGACTTGATTCCCTGCGGGCGACGGTGCAGATGAGTATCTGCGCAAGGCTGCTCCGACGCTAGCGCCTCTTCCATCCGAGCAGCCGCCGATTGATCCTGCGTTGATGTCGGCTTCCGATCCACAGATTGAACGAGAGTTGGAGCTGGGTCTATTCCCGGGGTGGATCGATCGTGCAGTGATCGACGATACCAAGCGCTTCTGGTCGCCGAAGTACAAGTATGCGCTGAGCGATTCGGAGGCAATTGAAATCCTGCGAAATGTCAAGGCACTTGGCGACTTGCTCATCAAGACGAGGCACTGTCGTTCAGCAACGGCGAGCGCAGTGGAGCCGGAGACCGCGCCCGTTGACGCGGGAGGGGGCACCGCGCAAAGCACAGCAGCCCCGGATCAGCCAGGTCTGCGCCCTGCCCGACATAAAGCATCCACTTCGTGCAGACATCCATCGACTGATCGCGCTGGCACAGTGCATAATGGAGGGACACCATCTTGGAGTGCGAGCATGAACGCAACGACGCCGGAGTTTGAAGCCGATTGCCGATCGCACCTTGATCGATTCTTCGCGGCTTACCCTGACGCCACGATGGAGAAGCGCGCGCACAAAGCACTACGCCTACTGCGGGCCAGTGAGAAGCCGATCAAGGGCAAAGCCGAGGGTTGGGCGGCGGGCATCATCTATGCTGTCGGCACATATGATCGGCCGCCGGTCGGTGTTCCCAATGTGCTCAACAGCGAATTCGAGAAGCTGATGGGCGTGTCAATGGGTACAGCGCGCAACCGGGCCGCTGCGGTTCGAGAGTTCATGACGCTTTGATGCATGTGGCAACTGCACGATCTATGTTAAAACGCCCGGCCGACGCGAGGCCGGCACGGGCGCTTCCGGGGGCTGGATTGATGACGGAATCGTACCGCGCGGGGCTATGCCGTCAACTGACCGTGGTGGGGTCAGCGGGTGCCTCGTTGGCGAGGGCAGTGCGTCGCTCGTGGGCGCAGGTGGCGAGTGTGTCCCAGTCAGGGAGCGTGCCGTCGGCCTGGTACGCCTTGCGGGCGGCGCGGATGGCGGCGTGAAACTCGGGCCATTCCTGCGATTCGTCTTCGGCTTCGAAGAGGTGGCCAATCGCACGCAGGCGGTAGGCGTAGCCCTCGCGGGTTTCGGTGAGCAGAACGAGGGCCGCGCCGAGGTGCTTCTCGACGCAGTCGATACAACTCGGCCGCGTGGGCGTGTAGCCGCGCCGGGGCACGACCAGCGGCGGGCAGTCGGGGCACTTCTTCTTCAGCGTTGGCTGGAGCGATTCGGGTTGCTCGGGCATCACAGGGCCTCCTGGAAGGTCAGGTCGAACCGATACCACGCACCGAAGTGGTAGAGCGGGTCGTTAGTGGTCGCGTCGATGAACAGCGTGTGCGTGCCCGGCTGGAGCGTGACCTGCTGCGGCGGCGCGGGATCAGACACGACCGGTCCCATCGCGGCGCAGCCCTGTCCACCACCGGGTGCATGGGCCGAGCCGACGAGGTTGCCGTTGACGTACAGGCTCATCAGCTCGAAGTCCGGGTCCTGCGTCTCGCCCTCGCCCGACCAGGTGATCGTCATGATCATGGTCCGAGGCACGACGATCTCTGCGGTCGCGGTGGCGTACTGCGTGTACGGGTTGTGGTTCTGGCAGTTCTCATCGTCCTCCCAGTCGAGGCGCAGGCCGAGGCCGCCGTTGAGGATCGACCAGGGGCTGGCCGGCACGTCGGCAGGATCGTCGTAGGCGCGATACGCGCCGTCTTGCCCGCCGTCGATGAAGCCCGAGTCCGTGAACGTCCACGTCTGTGAGAACGACACGCAGCAGCATCGCTCGTGCATGGCGATCTGCCCGTTCACGAACAGAATCTTGTTGTCGTAGAAATGGACCGGCATCAACTGCCTCCCGACGACGGGCACTCGGTGCCAGTGTGCACGGTGGTCCAGTCGCTCTCGGCGTCAGCCTTGGGCACATAGATCGTCCGCGTCTTGATCTGCAGGTCGGTGCCTTCGACGCGGAACGCGGTCACCACCGTGACCGCTTCCATCGACAAGTCGTGGTACTGCTCGGACGCGCCGCCCTGGCGCATGTGTCCCTTGCTGTCGACGCTGGCAGGTTTGCTGGTGACTCGCAGCGATGCGCCGTTGAGCGACAGCGACACCACCGGGTCGAGCGTCCATGCCTCGTCCTGCGGGTATTTGTGCGTGACCTGGATGCCGAGGTTGCTGGTGATGTGGCCGTTGGCATCGACGGGAATCTTCGGATCGCCGAAGCCGGCGCTGCCCTCGAGCACCTCGATGTGCGGATCGCCCTCGAACACCACGGTGTAGTTCGGGTCTTCCCACTGCGGCGGGCCGTGCTCGAGGACGATGCGGTTGTTCTGCAGGCTCTTGACGATCCAGAACCCATCGCCTTCGATCTTGTCGAGCAGGTAGCCGGCGTTGGGGTCTTCCTCCCACGACTTGACCTTCTCGTCCGCCACAACGACATCGTGATCCTGGTTGCCGGCGTCACCGGTGTGGTGGCCCCGGGCATCATGGCCTGACTTGCGGGCGGTGATGCGGAGCGTGGGCGTGCCTTCAACATCGACTACGGCCACGGCGGCGATCGGGTCGATCTCGCTGTCCTTGGGGCCCTGGGTGTTGTGCTCGAGCAGCAGCTTGTTGTCGACCGCGCCGCCGGGCTGGACCGTCTTCTTCAGCCAGGCATGACCGCTCTGTGGCGTGACGATGATTTCATCGTCGAGGAATCCCGGCGTCGTGTCGTTGGCATCGGTGAAGACCTTACCGATGCCGTCGATGACCAGCTTCTTCGCGCCGGCCTTCGCCTTCACCTTGCTGTGCTTCTTGTCGTCGTACTCGTCCTCGTACTCGGTGAAGGTGAACCACGCGGTGCCGGGGCCAGGATCGACGCCGCCGTCGACGACCTGCACGTTTGCGCCGGGCGCACCCAGCGACATCAGGTTGCCGGTCTTGTTGGTGTTGGCCGCATCCCAGTCGCCGTGGTAGAGCCGCAGCTTGTGATCGTTGGCATCCGGACCAGTGGGTTCGTCGTTGACGCGCTTGCGAATCCACGTGTGCGGCTCCCCCGGAAGTTCGCCGACCTGGACTTCATCGTCGAGGTAGCCGGGCGTGTCGTCGGTGTCGTCGGTCTTGACCTTGAACGAACCGAACGCCTCGGGATCAATCACGAACCACGGTGCCCAGCCTTTGCCCTCGGCGTCGGTCGACATATACATCTTGCCGATGACGTGGACGTGTTCCTCGTTGCCGGGGTCACCGGTGATGTCGGTCGTCGCGGGCGGTTCCTGGTTCGGGTATAGCGAATACCCATCGTCGGGCAGCCACTCGCGGTAGTTCTTGAATGCCTCGGTGCGGCTGAAGATGCAGCCCTCGACGCCGCCACTTCCGGGGGTGGGGTGCGGGAACTTGACGTAGACGAACACGTCGCCGGACTGGAAGTCGGTGTAGAGCGGACGCTTCAGGGCGTTGCGCCACACCTTGATCGTCTGCTGCTGACCTTCGTCATCGAGGATCGGGTTGCCGCCCACGTCGGTGACGACCAGGTCGATGTCGGCATCATGCGGGACGTCCACTTCACCGTCGGCAGGGATGCCGAAGCCGATGATCTCCGGTTGCTCGTACTGGAACAGCCATGCGGGAAGTGTGCCCGTCGCCGGGTCGTAGGCGGGATTGGCGAACGCCTGCACAACCGTGTCGGCCGGGATGTTCTCGATACCGTTGACCTCGTAGAGCGCGCCGTCGTCGGTGCCGTTCAGGCCATCGGCGACCGCCGACCATTCGAGTCCGCCGCTGCCGTCGTCGGTGATTTCGACTTCCTGCCAGCTCGCGTATTGACCGCCGTTGGCCTCGGTCGATGTGATCTGCACCCACACACCGGCGGGCGCGGCATTGCCCAACCGCACGACAGCCCACACGTCACCTGTCCGTTCCTGATGCCACAGCACCGCCGCCGACCCGCCGACATCCGGTTGCAGCGCCGCGGCGTCACCGTCGATGATCTCGGCGTGCGTCACCTGCTGGGCGGCATCTTCGAGTCGCAGACGCGCCACGGTGACACCCGCCAGGTACGCCCGGCCGATTGCACCGGCGGCGAGCGGCTCGAGCAGGATGACGAACTTCCCTTGGTGCAGCGTCTCGTCGGGCATGTCGCCACGGAACGCCACCGCGTTCTTGAATGACTGCTCCGCGACGGCACCCGCGTCGGGTAGGAAGATCGGATCGCCCAGGCCCAGCACATCGAAGCGGGCGCGATCCTCGCCGGATTCATTCTTGACCAGCACGATGCCCGCCGAGCGATAGCCGGGCGTGGCCTGCTGGCCTAGGTTCGCCGTGCGCCGGTGAAAATCCTTCGCCGCGTCGATGAAGGCGTTGTACGCCTGCGCGGGAACAACCAGCGGGTCGCCGGTGCGCACCTTCTTCATCGCGTCACCCATCACCCGATCCCCAATCCGGCGAAGCTCGCCTCTTCGTAGACCTTTTCGACGTAGGCGGCGACCGGCTGCTTGACCAGCGTGTTACTGGCCGTGTCCTCCACGTCGGCGTACCGCACCCACAGATACTCCCATCCCTTCTTCGCGATGCCGGTGATCGAGCCGACGCTGATGCCGGTGCGGTTGGGGCTACCGGCGAAGCGGAAGGTAATCTCCCAGTCGTCTTCTTCGTCGGTGCCGCGCCGCGAACCCGACGCACCGAGGAACAGGCATTCACCAGCGGCCAGCCCGCGGAACGCTCCGCTGTTCACCTTGCCGGTCAGGGCGAACAGCGTGCCCTTGTAGGTGTTGGTCACCTGTGATGCGGGCAGGTAGTGCGTCTCGGAGAAGTTGTAGACGGGGATCGTGATGTCCACGCCTTCGACGTTGTCATGAGTAACACCGATCGCCCCCCGGAAGTTGGGAGCCGTGCCCGACGCGGCGTAGCTTCCGGGGGTGGCGATGGACTGCGTGATGTGCTGCGTGCCGCCGCCGGTGTCGAAACTGAATGACGAGTCGCCGGTCTCCGGCGGCTGTTCATATTGGCGCGGGGCGTACTGTGCCGTGCCGGTCCAGATGCATCGGTCGGGATTGACCGTGTCGATGTGGACGGGTTCGACCGTCGGCGGCTGACGAACCAGGCCGTGGAATGTGTCCGGGGCCGTGGCCTTGAGTGACGACAGCGCCGCGTCTTCGTCGGCCGTGCCGCGAATGCTGTAGACCAGTTCGGCCGACTGATCCTCGGTGTATTGCCGCGAGTCGATGTTTTCGGTGCAGGTGATGGGCATACTTGCCTCTACAATCAGGCGAACGTCAAGCCGCCGGTGGTGGCGGCTTGAACGAGCTTCTTCGTGTGCTTGGCGGTTTCTTCGGTGGCCTTGGCGGTGCGGTCGGCGGCCTCACCGGCAGCCAGCCCGCGCACGGCGGCGGCGTTGAACGTGCCCTTGACGCCGATCTTCGCGGCCTCGGCCTGGACCAGGTCGCCGATGTCGCCGAGACCGGCCAGCGCGTCGCGCGCCTTGTTGATGATGTCGTCAGGGCCTTCGAGCCCGCCAGGGCCCTCGTCGGCTTCCTTTGCTTCACGCTTCTTCTTCGCCGCGTCGACCGCTTCGCGCCATTCCTTGCGTGCTTTGGCCAGGTCGGCCTCGTTGTTGGCCATGCGACTGGCGTACTCGGCGTCGAGCTCGCGATGCTTCTCCATGTTCTCGCGGCCGATCTCGGCGAGTGTCGCTTCATGCACGGCGGCGGCACGTCGGCGCTCGGCCTCCCGCTGCGCTTCGCGCTGGGCGACCCGGCGCTTCTGCTCATCATCGATGCGGTTGATGGCAGCCTGCTTCTGCTCTTCGACCAGCTTGTTCTCGGCTTCGAGGTCGACCGAGTCGTCGAACAGCGACTTGATCCAGTTCCACGCCTTCTTCGCCCCGGCCTTGATCCGTTCCCACGTGCGGGCGAAGAAGCCGACGAAGTTCTGCCACGCCTTGGCGAAGAACGCGGTCGTTTCGATCCACCCGACCTCCAGCGCGTGCCAGACGATCTCCGCGACCGCCAGCAGCCCATGCCAGGCGTCGTAGCCGATCCGGATAAAGAAGTTGCGGAAGTTCAGCCAGGCCTTCTCGAGGAAGTTCACGCCGCGCGTCCACTCCATCTTGATCGTCAGCCACAGAATCTTCACCGCCAAGCCGATGTCGCCGGCCGCGAGCGCGTCAGCGATGCCCTGGTAGGCGGTCAGCGCATCCTCTTTGAGGACGTTGAACCGGCCACCCAGCCACGCCAGCGCTTTGCCGCCCGCGTCGGTGGCGTAGATCAGATACCCGGCCAGCGCCGCCACAGCCGCGATGACCAGACCGATGGGCGAGACGAGGAACGCGATCACCGCACCGAGGACTTTCAGCACGGCGACGACGGTGGTAACGACCGTAATCAGACCGCCGAGGATCGTGGCGAAGCCGGAGATGACCGTACCCAGCACCGCGATGGCGGCACCGACAGCGATGATGCCGACCACGACCTTCAGCACGGTGACGATCAACTGCTGGTTGCGCTGCACCCATGCGGAGATCTGCACGGCCAGCGTCGTGATCGTGTCGGCCACCTTCTGCAGCACCGGGGCTAGAGCCGCGCCGACGTGGAACACGCCCATCTTGATTACCTTCCACAGCCGGTCGAGCGCATCGGTGAAGTCCTCGGCGGCTTTGGCGTCTTCGCTGGACATGGTCAGACCGAGCCGTCGCGCCTCGGCCTGCAGAATCTCGATGCCCTTGGCCCCGCTGGCGAACATCGGCAGCAGATTCGTGCCCGTCCGCCCGAACAGCGACATCGCCAACGCGGCTTTCTTTGTCGGGTCTTCGACCTGCGCGATGCGATCCGCCAGCAATTTGAACTGATCTTCGGGCGACAGGCCGTCGAGGTCCTGGAACGTCAGGCCGAGGTCGTTGAGCGCATCGACCTGCGTGGACAGACCGCGACCGGCGTCGTAGATCGACCGCTGCATCTTGCGGAAGGCGTTTTCCAGCGTCTCGAACTCGGTGCCGGTCTGACTGGCGACGAAGCGCAACTCACTGAGCGTCTCGACCGACAGACCGGTTCGCTTGGCCATCTTCGCCACCTGGTCGCCGTAGCCACTGAACAGCTTCGCCGACGCAGCCAGCGGCGCGAGCATGGCCGAGCCGAGCGCCGCCATCTTCAGGCCCAGGTTGCGGACCGAGTCGCCGAAGGCGCGGAGTTTCCGCTCGGCCCGGCGCAGACCGCGCACGAGCTTGCTGTCGTCAGCGAACAGCTCGACAAATGCACGGCCGGCTCGGATTCCACTGGTTGTTGCCATCACGTTGCTCTATTCTCAGCGACCAACGGAGGTGCGCTGTGCCTGAATGGGAACTTCGATTTGAACCAGGAAGCATCCGCAGTTGGGCGGGTCGCTACGCATATGGGGACGACTCGGCGATCCTCGAAGCAGGGCGACGCGCCCAAGCCGCGCGCGAGTTCTCGCACGCTGATTTCTTGCTTGTATGCAAGTGGAAGAGTCCTCGCAGTCAGTCGAAGTGCAGCCGCAACAGTTCGAGTGAAGTGGTCGAGATCACGAAGATCGCTCTGACAACACAGATCGAACACCTGCGGATCGGTGTGCTGCGATGCTTGCATGGCGTGGATTGGCCGACCGCGTCTGTGCTGCTGCACATCGCTCATCCCGATCCATATCCGATACTGGACGTGCGAGCACTGTGGTCGCTTGGCTTCGACAAGAAGCCCAACTACTACACATTCGACCTCTGGATGCGGTACGTCCAAGTGTGCCGTCAGATCGCCACAAGCCAAGGCGTTGACATGCGCACGTTGGATCGTGCGATGTGGCAGTACTCGAAGGAACACCAGGGCTCCCTCTGACGTGCCCACGAGGCCGCGCACGCACTCGACCATATCTGGGCCCAGATCGGTACGTGCGCGGCCTATGTCAACTGGACGGTACGGCTTCACGGGTGGCGCTCATCAAGTGGTGGTCTGACCGAGTCGCTGGCGGGCGGCGGCGACCACGGCATCGACGCGGTCATCG
>MDTD01046732.1_pt1 | contig 17370 bp, 14 predicted proteins | sample 811221 | NCBI WGS metagenome assembly MDTD01 (sample SAMN05326646, study PRJNA326480) | marine metagenome | isolation source: seawater | place: Pacific Ocean: South West | collected 2011 | reverse complement strand
CAACGTGGTGCGCACGCAGGTTGGCGATCGTTATGTGGTGGAAGCCATGCGCGAAAAGAGCCTGAGTTTTGGCGGTGAATCCTCTGGACATCTGATCTTTTTGGATCACGCCACCACTGGCGATGGGATGGTGGCTGCCATGTCCATCTTGGCCATGATGACCCGGGAAGAGCGCCCATTATCTGAACTACAAACTGTTTATGAGGCTTTTCCCCAAGAATTGCTCTCGGTTCCAGTGCCCCAAAAGATTCCCCTGAAAGACTTACCGGAGGTCAAATCGTTGATCACGGCCATCGAACAAAAGCATGGAGAAGATGGCCGGGTTTTGGTTCGATACAGCGGTACTGAAATGAAGGTGCGGGTCATGGTTGAGGGCAAAAACGAAGAAGAAGTGGCTGAAGATGCCAATACCATCGCGCAAGAACTGCTCAGCGCTTTAGAAGCCCATATCTCTTAGCACTTTTACTTGAGCGAAAGTCAGTAGACTGGCATGTTTGGGGAGTTACAAGCCTAAAAAGGGGACTCCTTTGGCCAGCTGTGTGGTTTGCCAAGCAGAAATTGACGAAAAAGCGCGCTTTTGTGGCATTTGCGGCGCTGAGCAGCCCAAAAGCTTGGTTGCTAAGCCCACCGATGACCCCCTGATTGGTCATGTAGTCGATGGCAAATATCGAATCGATCAAGTCATTGGTATCGGCGGCATGGGTTGCGTGTATCGGGCGGTCCAACTTTCCTTAGACAAAACCATCGTCATCAAGGTTCTACATGACAAGTACCGCGATGATGAGATCATCGTTCAAAGGTTTCAACGAGAAGCCAAAGCGGCCTCCCGTTTGTCACATCCCAACAGCATTCAAATCATCGATTTCGGTATGGATGACCAAACATTGTACATGGCCATGGAGTATCTGGAGGGGGTGGACCTTTTTACGCTTTTCAAAGAGCACCATCCGCTCGGTGAGGAGCGCATCGCCCACATCATGCTCCAAATTTGTATGGCGCTCGGAGAGGCGCACGGGCAGAACATCGTTCACCGAGACCTGAAACCCGAAAACATCATGATCCTGAACCGGCCGGGGCATAAAGATTTTGTGAAAGTTCTCGATTTTGGAATTGCTAAAATCCTCGACCCAGAAGCCAAAGAGGAAACACTCACCCAGGTGGGGATGGTTTGTGGGACCCCCGAATACATGAGTCCAGAACAAGCCCGGGGCGAGGCTTTGGACTCTCGGAGCGACATTTACGCCTTAGGGGTGTTACTCTTTCAGCTGTGCACTGGCGAACTGCCCTTTAAATCCGATACGGCGGTTGGCTTGGCTACGAAACACATCCTAGAAAACCCCCCCATGCCATCCCAAAAGGCACCCGAGCTGGGAATATCGCCAGCCATGGAGCGCATCATTATGTGTGCTTTGGCGAAAGAGCCGGGTAAGCGTTTCGTCGATGTCGTTGCCATGGGTGATGCATTTAGGGATTTGCTTGAATCCACCGAAGGTGCCATGGCGACCATGCCTGAAATGGAGGCGGTGCAAGGGGATGACAATGCGTTGCGTTCCGGGCAGCGGACGATGGCGGCCATGGCAGCCCCCATCGACAAAACGACAAATGAGTCGGCGCTATACTCCGAGACAGAACCACCCCAGCAATTCATGGATATGCCTGGACGTACCAAATCATACGGTGGACACCACTTTTCAAAAGATGACGTGGATTTAAACTCCATCGAGTTGGCCGCCTTACAACAAAAAAAGAAGCTGCCGCTTATCATGGGTGCTGTTGGCTTGGGCCTTGTGGGGTTGTTAGCAACGGGCGCGTTTTTGATGGGGGGCGAGGCTGCCCCACCGCAGGATGCCAAAGCAGCTGCAGCGGCACTTGAACCTGTTGAAACGGCTGAGGCGGACGTGGCTGCGAAAAACAGTAAAGCACCGGCGGCAAACAAACAGGTTGAGGTGAAGTCGGCCAGCGCAACAAAGCCGGCGCCCGAACAGGCGCAAACCCAAAAACAGGTGGCGGCCCCAAGCATTAAAAAGACCGTCGCCCCAACGCCAAAAAAAGTGACGAGCAGGCCGAAAAAGCCCACGAAATCCGCCCAGCCCAAGGCAGGCCAACGCTCAAAAGCCCTAGCCATGACCCAAAAGGGCAATGACTTAATCGCCCAAGGCCAAACCGACAAAGGTTTGGCTCAGCTCAAGCGTGCCCAACGAACCGACCCGTCCTATGCCGAAGTGTATCGGGCTTTAGCTGCGGCGTATAAAATGACAGGTTCGCCCAAAAAGGCATGCAGTGCCATCAAAACTTACCTCAACAAAAAGTCATTAAGTGCGGGCAGGCAAAGTCGGTACCGGAAGATGTTTTGTAAGTAAAACCTGGGGCAGAGACCTTGCGCAGGATGGCGTGGCTAATCATTGGATTGTGGCTGCTGGGGTGCCCTCGAGAAGCAACCCCGCCTCTGGTGTCTAAAGGAGCCCGTGCTCAAGGTGGTGTCTCTCTCGGTCTTTTCGCCAGCGAGCCCGACTATAATTACGAAAAGCTTCTCAACGAAATAGTCATGCACCATGCGCAGCGCGTTCAATTGGTGGTCCCATTTTATTTGGACAATGTGACCAGCCATGACATGCAGCTGTTGGCTGGGCATTCGCCTTCACAAAAGAATATCGAGCGCACCTTACAACAAGCACAGGGGTTGGGTTTAGAAATCCAAATACTTCCAATTTTACGTCTTAAAAACAGGTCGGCCAATCAATGGCGAGGTGTCTTGAGCCCGGCGGAGGGCAGTGAACGATTTTTTGATGCGTATGAACGGGTGTTGACCCCCTTGGCCAAATTGGCAGGGCAGTACAACGTGAAAAGTTTTGTGGTGGGCTCTGAGCTTTTGTCTTTAGAGCACGAAAGAGCACTGTGGGCTCGGCTCATCGCAGGGGTTCGCACTGTTTACAGCGGTCAACTGTTGTATGCTGCGAACTGGGACCAGATAAGAGGTCCCGATTTTTGGGATTTGCTAGATGGTGTTGGGGTGAGCGCTTATTTTGAGTTTGAACTGCCACAAAATGGACCGCGAATACCGTCCATCAAAAAACAGTGGGGCGTTGTTGTACAGGAGCTGCATCGCATCAAAGCAATGACCGGAAAGCCTGTGGTCTTGACGGAAGTGGGTTACCCCTCGCAGGTTTCGGCGGCGGAAATGCCATGGAATGAAACAGCCCACAACGACATCGACTTAAAACTCCAAGCAGATTTGTATGCGGGTTTTTGTTTGGCCATGCAGGCGTCCCCCGAAGTGATTCAAGAATTTTTCTTTTGGAATTGGTTCGGCTGGGGCGGTCCTGAAGATGATTCTTACACACCGCGGCACAAACCGGCGGCACGAATTATGTCGGATTGCTTAAAGGTGTTTCCCCCTCATGGGGCGCAAATATCCGCTCGGAATCGTCCTCAGGATACTTTGAGCCCACCTGAGACAAGCACAAGCCGCGCGCTGGGGCGGTGATGCCCGCGCGTCTTCTGTCCCGGGCCGCGAGTATTTTTGGAATATCTGTTACCGCACGCCAGCCCGTGCCCACCTCGACCATGGTCCCCACCAAAATACGAATCATTTTTCTCAAAAAGGCATCACCTTCGAATTCGATGAACCATCTCTCTGTGGAACGCCCGGTTGGGAAGGGACCCGCTATGCCGATGTGCCATACATTCTTTACGGTTGAGGAAGCAGTGCAGCCTGAGGCACGAAAAGACGAGTAGTCATGGGTGCCCATGAGGGCTTCTGCGGCTTGGTGAAGTTGCGAGTGGTCTATTTTTGGGTAGAGTTCCCAGACCACAGGGTTTGTTCTGTCGTCTTCGTCATGGCCTGTTTCAAGGGTGTAGCGGTAGCGCTTGCCTGCCGAGATACCACGGGCATGGACGGTGTAGGGCGCTTGTGTCACTTGGAGACCAAACAGACCATCGTCTCGATGGACCGCCAATCGCTCACAGATGTGAGTGACGTTCATCGGGCCGGGGTACCAACAGGTGGCCACGTTGGACAAGGCTGATACACCGGTGTCGGTGCGTGCGGAAAAAACCAACGCTTTAGGGGGGAGACCGGTGGCGTCCTTCAGTCGGGCTTTCATCGCTTCAGCCACGGTGGGTAAGCCGGGTTGTCTGGGGACGCCGTGAAACCGATGGCCTTCATACCCAAAGCGAATGAGCAAAAGGACACGATTGGCTTTGTTCATTGATTAAACTGAGATCCAGGAAACGTCGCCAGCGCCTTCTCGGATGACGGTGGGATAAGGACCAGAAAGGTCGACCACGGAGGACATGGGATTTTTGACCAAACCAGCATCAAGGATGAGATCGAGGCCGTGCCCAAGGTGGGTGTTGATGTCATCGGGACAATTGAAATAATTGCCGTCCAAAGCCGCCGTGGTGGATACGATGGGTTGGCGAAAGGCGCGTGCTAATGCCAAGGTGACGGGGTGATTGGGCACCCGAATGCCCACCGTTTTTCGCGTGGATTGGAAAATCCGAGGCACTTCTGGGGTGGCACGCAAAATAAAAGTGTAGGGTCCAGGCAAAAAGCGACGCATGATTTTGTAGGCTTCGTTTTCCACAACGGCATAGCGCGCAATGTCTGATAAGTCGGGACAGACGATGGAAAGCAAATGGTCTTTTTTCAGGTGTTTGATTTTATAAATGCGATCGATGGCCCGCTTTTCATGAATGCCACAGCCGATCCCATAAACGGTATCGGTTGGGTAAGCGATGATTCCACCACGTGTTAGTGTTTCGGCTGCCATGCCAACCTTGCGTGGCTCTGGAAACTCTGAGTCAACCTGCAGTTTGCGACAAGTTGAATGTGCCATTCCTATCCCCTGTTTCGTTCGATCATTTCGACCTGTGTTAGCCATTAAAGCGCTAGAATCTGCCATTTTTCCATTATTCTGACAAGACCCTGGGGTTGATTCTGGCATAAAACACAAAGGAGGCTTGTACCTCATTCAGACCGTGGTTACACTGATATGACCTCAATAGACGTCTAAAGGAGCTTTTCATGAGTGAAGGTCGTCGCGTTCGAGCAGTCCGAAAAGGTGAGCCAGCCCAAGAAGAAACGGATTTTACTGAAGAACCCTCTCAGGCGCCCCCTGAAGTGGAACCGGCATCAACGTCTCAAACCCACGAAGCCACGGAGGGCGAGCCTCAGGAAGTGCTTTCTGCCGAAGAAGCCGAAGAGCGCGCCTCCAACCCAGAAAGCAGCCATAAACGGTTCGAAGTGGGGGGAGAAAACGCCCAAGAGGCCTTTGAGAACATCAAGGACCAAGTTCAGTATTGGGTGGCGCGCGGGCGCTACAGCAAAGTACGTATTAAGCGAAATGGAAAGCAGCTGGGACCAGACATCCCAGTGGCGGCCCTTTTGGCCTTTGAGGCGGCCACCTTTTTTGGGGCGGGTATTTTGCGCGGGGCGCTCATGCACGTGGTGGGTCGGGTCTTTTTTGAAGTGGAGCTGATCAATGAAGCCGAGGAGCATCACGGCGAAGGGGTCGCCCTCTTTTTGGCGGGTGATCTAGAAGGGGCCCAGCAATGCTTTGAGAAAGCCATTGCCGTCGACCAACGCTACGCCCCGGCACATCTCCAGATGGGTGTGTTGTACAAAGTGAAAAACGAATTGGGCCAAGCCAAAGCGGCCTTTGAAGAGGCGCAAAGACTGGACCCAGAGGGGGCCACGGGCCAAGAAGCGATGCAGCATCTTGAACAAATGCAAGAGGGCTAAGATGTCACCCATTGCCTTTCGTTACGGCTGGCTGCTCACCGGTATGTTTTTGTTGAACTTTGGGGGATGTTTCCAACCCCAGGACAACCCATCCGAGGTCAAAGAGACCATCCCCAAAGGCTTTACGGCAAGGTTTGAAGGGGTCTCTTACCGCCAAATCAGATTTGATGAGGAGCGCTGGCTCGAGGGCAAAGCAAAAGCACTGAACGCGAACCCCCTTAAACTCAAGTTCGATTTAGAAGAAACAGCGGGCACCGTTTGGTTGTCAAACGGTGAGACTTTTCGAGATTTTGATATCAACTTTTTGCAGTTGCGCGGTGAAAAAAAACAAGCGCGTCTAACCCAAGGTGGCGTGGTTGGCCTGGGAACACACCAATGGTTACGCCTCAAGCGCGCGGTGATTCATGAAGACAACCTGTCCTTAAATTCCAATGAGACGGCCTGGGTGGTTTCACCGAACATGTGGTTGACCTCGCCACAAGGGCTAAAGGCCGACCTGCCCAAAGCCGAGGTGGTGACCAAAGGCGCTGTGCGTATGGAAGCTTTTGAGCTGAAGAACTAACCTGCTTTGGCAGCGGGGTTGTTCTCTTCGGTTTCGGGTTTCACATCTTCTGAGACGTTCATGTTGAGGGTACGTCTGAGACGTCGGCTGAGCACCATGATAATCCCCTGTGCGATTTCAGCTTTCTCAGCGAGGATGTCGTGAAAATCATCCCGTTCAATGCGCAAGAGTGTGACGTCATCTACCACGGTGACGGTGGCCGAACGCGGTTCCATATCGAGCAGTGACATTTCACCAAAAACCGAACGTTCCCCCAAAGTGGCCAGGGTGGTGCCCCCACGGTGGATTCGAACATGGCCATCGACGATAAAGAACAAGGTGTTACCAGGCTCTCCCTCGTGGAACACTTCTTCACCTTCTTCGATGTGCATTTCTTCGGTAATCTGAGCGATCTGAGCCAAATCCTCGCTGGCAATTTGCGAGAACAGGTCGATTCGTTTGAGAAACAGCACTTTTTCAACCGTGGTGATCATGCTGAAATTATGGGGCTTTCAGGGGCTTTTGGTCAAGCATTGGGGGCAGAAACCCTGCAAAAGGGCCTAATTGCCCTTTAAATTAGCAAATCCGGCCAATGGGTGCCTTGCGTCGTGGCTTCAAGAGGATAAAAAAGGCCCCATGAGTGAGATTTGTACACCTGCCATCATTTCCGCGGACGACTTGGCCCGAGCGGCTGAATTTAAGGTCCCCTTGGCCCCCGAGCCCAAAAGGGTGGTGGTGGCTTTATCGGGCGGGGTGGATTCTGCGGCTGCGGCTTTCTTATTAAAAGAAGCCGGGCATGAGGTGATTGGGGTGACCCTCCGTTTGGCACCAGAGAGTGCCAGCAATGGTGAAAAGCCCAAAGGGTCCCGTTGTTGCTCCGCAGACGACATGACCGACGCCCGTCAGTTGTGCGACGCATTGGACATTCCTTTCTATGCCATCGATGCACGGGACCGATTCAAAGAAACCGTTTTTGACCCGTGGGTGGCAGCGTACCGAGGGGGGCTCACGCCCATTCCTTGTTTGGCATGCAACCACCAGGTTAAGTTTGGCGACCTGTACCAAACGGCTCAGGATTTGGATGCCTTATTGGCCACCGGGCACTACAGTAAAATCGTGGACTACAAAGGGCATTTGGCCATCGCCCGTCCGGCTGATTTGGCCAGAGATCAAACCTATTATTTGTTTGGGGTCCCCCAAGAAGTGGTGCAGCAGCTGATGATGCCCTTGGGTGGGTTGGACAAACCTTTGGTGCGTGCCATTGCCCACCGGGCAGGAATTCCGGTGTTTTCCAAGCCCGATTCCCAGGAAATCTGCTTCGTGCCCGATGGCGACCACGGCAAAGTGGTGGAGCGAGCTGGGGGCGCCATGCCAGGGGGTGATTTGGTCCACATCTCCGGGAAAAAGCTCCGCGGTCACGATGGCATTCATCGGTTTACCATTGGTCAAAGACGGGGCATCGGCGTGGGCACCGGTGAGAAACTCTACGTGGTGGATATCGACCCAGAAGATCAAAAGGTGGTGGTGGGCCCCGAGTCAGCCCTCCAAGTGACTAAAATTAAAGCAAAACCCCCGAGATTGCAGGTGCCTTTGTCCGCTTGGCCTGCTCAAATCATGGTTCAAATCAGGGCGCGGCACCGTGCCCAACCCGCTCAATGGTCGCTGGACGATGAGGGGGCGTTGGTCTTTGAATTCGAAACGCCCGTTTCAGCGGTGGCACCGGGCCAAGCGGCCGTGGCGTATGACGGCGATGTGCTCTTGGGCGGCGGGATGATCGTTGGCCGCCTGGACGGCCAAATGACGCGGTCTTTAAAAGAATCCGCCCACTACCTGCCGGTCTTGCAAAACGCTTAATGAGGCTTGCTCCTGCAGGCAGACTTGAGATAGGGTGTAGATCCTTTTTTTAGGGATTTTTGAATTCATGGAGGTAGCCAATGGCCGCCAAGCAAACGCAAGAAAAAGAACTGACTGCAAAACAAAGAGACGAACTTCATAAATTGCTCATGAGCAAGCGCAATGAGTTACTCGAAAAACTGGGCGCCCGCCGAACGGGAACCACAGAAAGAGAACAAAAGCCTGGTGATGAAGCAGACCAAGCGGTCGAAGATGCAGAGGTGGCTTTGGAAACGCGGTTGATGGATCGCGAGGCCAAGTTGTTGCGTGAAGTGGAACGGGCCGTGGCCAAGTTTAAAGATGAGACTTACGGTTACTGTGAAGGCACCGACGACCCCATTGGTTTCGCGCGCTTAAAACTGCGTCCTTGGACCCGGTACAGTGTCACCTATAAAGAAGAGCTTGAAAAAGAGGCAAAACGTCAAGCTGGTGGTTAGCAAACCTTTAGGGCGCGATGATTTTGCATATTTCCCAAATTCTGTTTTTCGTCCTCATGGGGTGGGTCTCCATCTCCAGCGGAGCTGTGGCCAAAGGCAAAGAAGTCCCCAAGTGGATGTTGGTCGAAGACCCACCGACCTATGCGCTCAGTGATATTCAACGCGGGCAGGTGGCCGAGGGCATTTCTGTTTTTGCCAGTGTTGACGGCCCCGAAATGTTTCAAGCCGAAATTTTGGGCGTCATGGATAAATTTTTTGGCCCGGCAGGTGATTTGATCATCGCCAAATTGTCGGGGGGCCCGGTGGACAAAACGGGCGTGGTCGCGGGCATGAGCGGGTCGCCCGTGTACATCGATAAAAAATTAGTGGGCGCCGTGGGCTATCGATTTGGCGCCTTTACCAAAGATGCCATCGCCGGGATTACCCCCATTGAGCTCATGAAGCAGACCTTTGATGATCAAAAAGCGGTTCAAGGCAGAGTGAGCCCCAGCAACCATTCCAAATGGGGCCGCGCCGAACCTCTGGCCACGCCCATCATGGTCTCGGGGTTGACCCCTGAGGTGCAAGAAGCGTTTGCAAGTCGCTTCCAAGAAAGAGGCTACGGGGAGTTCATGCCCACCCTGGCTGGAGGCGGCGGGGCATCTGCGAGCCAAGTGCCTGCCTATTTTTTTCCGGGCGGCCCCATCGCCACCACGCTGGTGGAGGGCGATATCAAAATGGCGGGCATCGGCACGGTGACTTGGGTGAAAGGGAAATCCTTTTTGGGTTTTGGACATCCCTTTATGGGGTTGGGGCGAACAGAAATGCCCGTGTCCTATGCCAACATCATTACCACGGTGGCATCCGAAGCGGGCTCTTGGAAACTGGGCCGTCCCACCATCCCGGCTGGGGTCCTCACCGACGACCGCATTTATGCCATTGGTGGGCATACCGCCAAAAAAGCGGCCACGGTGCCAGTGAAGGTCTCCCTCATGGGCAAAGGTTTTGGCCTGAAAAACAAAAAGGAAGACTTTAGTTACCAACTGGCAAAGCATCCCGCTGATTTACCGATTTTTGCCGCGGTTGTAACGGCGAACACCATGAGCAGTCGTAACATCCGACCCAGCGGTGGCACTGTGGCACTGACGGGCCAGGTGGTTTTGTCGGGCGGGCAGAAAGTACAGCTGGATGAAGTGGTGGTGGCCCATCGCTCTTCCTTGGCCATGCCCGCAGCATTTCGTTTGCTCGACACGCTGGTAGATGTGCTGCAATACGAACTGGTCGAAGTGGATGTGGCGTCCATCGATTTAACTTTGGAGCACAAGGACACCATCGACGCAGAAGAAATCGTTGGGGTGCGCTGGGATGGTAAAGTACATGCCGGTGACACCATTCCACTTTGGATTCAACTCAAACCTTTCCAAAAAGAAATGCGCGAAGAGTTGGTGAAAGTCAAAATCCCCAAAGGGCTGGGCCAAGGGCGATTTAAATTAAACGTACTCGACCAAGCCACTTACCGATTTTTGGCGCGCAGGCATGGTTTGTTGCACCGAACCGACAACTATAATGATTTTTTGGCGCAGCGTGAAAAACTGCCGTTGAGCCATCAAATGACCGTGTTGCTCGTGGGAGACGAGGACGGGGTGCGTTTGCAAGACGAAAATATTTCAGGGCTGCCCATCCGTTACAAACGCCTCTTAAAGCACGGCGGCGGCATGGTTCGGGCACGCGGAGATGGGTTAACCCGCGAATTGGGGCGTTTTTCGCGTTCAGGCAATGTGGCTGGCAGTGTTTCAGTGAAAATGCACATACTGCCTGCCAAAGAGAAAGAATGGAGATAAGGCCATGAGAAGGTGGATGCTGACTTCCCTAATGGTTTTCGTGACGTGGGCGGGCTGGCCCATGACAGGTCACAGCTCTTCCCCGCAAAAAGTGGAGTTGAACGGGTTTAAATCCTGGTCAGAGGGCAAATTGAATGGCTTGGGCATCAATTCAGCTGGGCACCTCGCCACCGGGCCTTTGTTGCGGCGTCTGGCGCAGGACATTCCGGGCCCCATGACCCACGCGGTGAGACGCAGCGATGGCACGCTGTTTTACGCCACGGCATCACCCGCTCGCATTTGGCAGCTCTCGCCCAAGGGCGAAACCAAGCGCCTCCTCGAACTGGACCGCCCCTTGGTGACCCGATTGGCCTTGGCGGATAAATCCACGTTGGTGGCACTTTCTGGTCCAGAGGGTGGCGTGCATTTCATTCCCATTGCCAAACCTTGGCAGGCCAAATTCGTGCCGATCAAAAATGTTCATTTGCTTGCTGACGTGGTGCTCACCGATTTTGGTGTCTTCGTGGTGGGCGGCGGCCATGAGGGACGGCTTCTGCAGGTGGAGCGAAAATCGGGTCGGGTCAAAAGTTTGTTGGAACTCGAAGACAGCATTCTCTCCACAGTAATTGCATGGCCCAACAAACGAGAGACATTGGTGCTCGGGAGCGGGAGTGGCGGTCGTATTTTTGAATACAGCAAAGGCAAGCTGACTGCGCTGTACCAAAGTGAGGGGCAAGAGGTGACCAGCCTGTTGTTCGATGGCGATAACCACCTCGTGGCTGGATTCGCGGGCGAAGAAAGCGCACTTTCCGAGGGCGGCACGGCGAGGGACCGCAAGACGGATAAAGCCAAAAAACGCAAGGGCAATAAGTCGTCGGGGTTGAGCGAAGTGGTTCGGGTCATGGCCGACGGCCGGGTGGAAATGCTATGGCAATCCAAACAAGATCAAGTGCACGATGTCACCCTGGCAAAGTCGGGCGATACCTTATTGGTGGCCACTGGGCCCAATGGTCGTGTTTTCGCTGTAGATGCCAAGGGAGAACGTGCCGCCGGAATTTGGACGGAGGTGCCCGAACACAATGAGGTGACGCAGATCATCGCTGCTGACAGCCAAAATTATATGATGACCACCGTTAACCCCAATGCCATTTGGCGGGCCGATGGGTCGCGCACAGAGGCGCTGGGCTTGTTCACCTCCGCCGTTTTGGATGCAGGCGCCCATGCGCACATTGGCCGGGTGTCGTGGCAGCAAGCGGGCAGCAGTGACCTCACGGTGAAAGTTCGCACGGGCAAAAGCTCCAATCCGAACGAAGGCTGGCACGATTACAGCCAGCCCATTCAAGAAGCCCAAAACATCAAAGTGACGCCAGGGCGGTATTTTCAGGCCCAAGTTCAAGTGAACAACGAAAAGAAAGCAGGGCGGGAGTTGCTGTCGGGTTTGTCCATTCATTATTTGCTGCACAACCGGGCGCCTGAAATCGATAAAGTGATGGTTTCACCACCCAATGTGAGTACTTGGCGAACGTTTCCCAGTGTGGACACCACCAGCGGCGTCACCTTCGATAAGGACGCCTACGAGGAGTTGCCGGACAGCCTCAAAAAGAAAAAGAAAAAATTGAAAGGGAAAGTACGGCACACGCCGGGGTACCGAACCTTTCACGTGGTGGCTGAAGACCCTGACAAGGACAAGATGAGATACCGGTTCCGTTTGGTTCGTCTGGGGCAATCCAAGCCCAAACCCGTTCAAGAAACACCGTGGTCAGAGAACCCTTTTTGGAGCTTAGATACCACCCATTTGGCCACCGGGGATTACCGGGTTCAAGTGGATGTCGATGACGTGTTGAGCAATGGTCGCGAGCGCGCCAAGCAAGACACCGATGCCACCTTGCCGTTTGCGGTGAGCCATCGCAACCCCACCATTCTTCGGGAAGGCAACGGTTTAAAAAGCGGGAAGGTCCACTTTCAAGTGAAGGGGCACAAAGCCCAGTTGGTCGAAGCCACGTGCCGATTGGGCGACGCCTGGCTTCCTGTCATGCCCAAAGATGGCATTCTCGATGACAGTGAAGAACATTTCGAAGTGGATGTTGCTGGTCAAATGGCGTTGACGTGCCGGTTTTCAGACGAGGCGGGCAACAGCACTCAAGAAGAAGTGTGGTCTTCGAGTTTTTGATGTAGCAGGCCTTGCTGCTTCAGTGCCTTCAACTCATCGTAACCGCCAATGAGTTCGTCGCCAAAGAAAATTTGGGGCACCGTTCGCATGCCGGTCTTTTCCATGAGCCACATTTTCTTGTCCATGTCATGGGTGACATCGATGGTTTCGTAGGGAATGTCTTCTTGCTCGAGCAAATGCTTGGCAGCGTGGCAATAACCACAAATTAGGGTTGTATAGACGGTGACATCCTTCATGATGGGGCATCCTGTAAGGTCAGGGCAGCAATCACGCTGCAATACTGAAAGAGGTGGGATTGTCGGCCCACAGTTGAAAATTCGCCGCCGCCAGCCACGCCCACGAGCGGCATGTCGTCAGAAAAAGCGGATTCGATGGCGGCCACGTCATACAGAGATTCGCCCAACAGCGTTTGGTTGCGGCTCGCACAGTTGAAAACCACCACGGCCAAGGGGTCGTCATCGCCCAAGGCGGCTTTGAGTTCTAAAATCGCTTCTTGCATGTTGGTTTGGGCGGCTTGCGAATCCAAAATAAAGAACGCCAATTCTGAGCCTTCGGGGCACACATCAGCCAGCACCAAAACCCCTTGTTGGGGGTCGATGCCCACCACGTTGCGCATGAGCCAGGAATCACCGTCTGGGGTGCTCAGACCGGCGAAGAGTTGACCGCCCAGGCTGGGGAGCTTTTCTTGGAGGGTTTCTGGCAGTTCACTCATCAGCACTTCAAGGGCATTGGTACCATCCAATGCCAAGAGGTGATTGGCGCGGGACTGGGTGACGCGGTGTTTTTCTCCGAGTATTTTTGTGCCTTGGGCCACCGACGTGGTCATGGACAAACGGGAAAAGGTGGCCATGGCGGCCCCGAGGGTGCCGGAGCCTTGTTGGTCTGAGCAAATCAACAAGTCGGGGGCGTTCTTGGGAGATAAAGAGATGGCGCCCGCCAAGGGCACGGGCTGTTCGTCTAGGGTTGCAAGCAGGCCTTTGGGCTCTAAGCGCGCCCCGCTGGCGGCCAAAAAGCGCATGGCCCCCGTGGGACTGTCGGCCAACAGAGAAACCCCCACATGGGCGCCCAGGTCTTCAGGGGCCGACGCCTGCACGTGAGCTTTGATGCCCTTAAAAGCCAAGAGGGCCACTGCCGGTTGCCATTCCGACAACTGTTGGTGGTCGTAGGCGGAGGTGCCAAACCAGCCCAAAAAAGGAGCGTTGCCCAAAATGTCGGTGAGAGCGTCATTGATTAGGGAACCGTGATTGGCATGATGAACGGAGGCAAAAACCAAGGCACTGTCTGGTTCAAACCCATCGCGGCGCAGTTCGGTGCCAATGGCAATGAGGGCCTGTTGGGTATCCACAATATTGGAGCTGTACACTTTGGTTTGGACCATGGGGCTATTTTAGTCCATGGAAGCCCCAACGAAAAACTCTTTTTCGACCAAATATGTACATGCAGAAGGCTATGCAAACTATTGAAAACGAGCAGGAAAATGCAGGTGACCTCTGGACCTTTTAATCCTCGGAGGGACAGCTCACGTCCCAAACCCCCGCATCTGCGACCTCACAGGTGCAATCCTCGGCATTGTTGATGAGGAACACCGAATCGGGCTCTACGGTGAGTTGTTCGAGCAAGACATCTTCGAGCAGGCAGGTGGGCAGAGCGCTGTTGGTGCTCACGAGCAGCGTGTCGCCGATTGAGGTGAGGCTGTTGAGATTAAAACTTTCTAAAACCGGGTTGTTGAGGACAGACACGGTATCGCCCACCGAAACGAGATTGGGAAAGCTAAAATGGGTGAGGCTGGTGTTGTCATTAAATTTGAGATCTTCACCGATGCTGGTGAGGCCGGGCAGGTCGACCGCATCGAGAAACCGGCTTCGCTCCACTCGGAGGGTGCCTTCGATGGACGTACAACCCTGCAGCGAAATAGAGTTGTTTTTGTTCGCGATATAGAAGTCGCCAAGACAATCGCCCACCGGGTCGCTGCAGGTGGCCACCCACCAATCGTTGGCGGGGTCTTCGGTGCACACGCAGTTGCCGGTTTGAACTTCATTTTCGCAGGTTTCCCAATAGCGGCACCCCCTGTTTTCGCTGACGATGATCACCTCGTCGGCATCGTAATCATCTTCGCCCATGGCATCCACCTGAACCAGGAGCTGGTCCACCAAGCAAGTGGGCAATGAATAGTTGGCTCTGAAAATTTTTGGGCCGTTGATGGTGTTGATTTCGGGCATGGAAAAAGAGGTGAGAGAGTGGTTGCTTTCGAGTCGGAACTCGCCTTCGATCACCCCAAGCCCGGGCAAAGCAAATGACACCAAAGAGTGGTTCCAACGGATATGCAAGTCGCCCCAAATGCCCACCAACTCGTCGGCATTCACGTGCATGAGGTAGTCGTTGTTTCGGATGGATAAATCACCCAGCAACTGGCCAATGCCGTCCAAAGAAATGTCGGTGAGCGCTTCGTTTTGTAAAATTTCGAGGCTGATGCCCACGGTGGTTAAGCTGGGGAAGTCGAGGGTGAGCAAAGCGGGTTGATCTTGAACGATAAGGCTTTGGTTCACGGTGGTTAAGGCGGACAGGTCCAGGTCGCTGAGCAAGGTGTTTCGTGAGACGCGCAGGTCATGGTCCACCGTTTCGAGGGATGGCAGCGAGATGCTTTGGAGCGCGAAATTTTGTTCGATGAGCAGGTCTTGTTGGGCGTATGCCAAAATGGGAAAACTGACCTGTGTGACATATTGATTAAAGGAGATGTTCAGTCGCCCCCGCACCTCTTGCAGGTTGGGCAATGTCACATCGGAGAGACTGTTCTCTTCGGCCGCGTTGGTGACCACTTCGAAATTGCCTGTGATCACCGTGCAGTGCATGAGGGCAGCCAAGTCAGTCGGCGTGGCCACGGTGAAATTGCCTTGGCACTCGCCACTTAAAACCCCGGCATCGGCCAACCCGCCATCCAGATTGGGTTGGGGCACAAGCCCCGCATCGCTGACGCCAGTGCCCGAATCTGTGATGCTGAGACCCCCATCTGTAACATGAGGGAGGTCTAAATCATCATGGGGAGACGGTTTTTTAAGGCGATGCTTTTCGTCGTCAGCAGCAGGGCACCCTGCCAAAAGCACAGTCAGAACAGTGGTGGTCAAGAGCTGTGCCCAATGTTTCATGAATGGAATAACCTCACTCGAAAACGTCAATCATGGCGCCATCACAAACCCCGTATGCACATTGGTCAGTTGTACACATTTGGGGGACGTAAAAACAATAAGGCGCCATGCCGGGCATACCGTCGTCTTGGCACTCGCCTTTTTGGTAAAACACTGTTTGCATGCCGGGCATACCGTCCACGTCTGAACACTCTAGACCGTAATCGGGACATCCATCGGCGCATCCATCGCTGCCACCCGTTCCGGCATCTACAGTGGGTTCGGGCTCTGGGTCGGGTGTGCCTGCGTCTGGCGTCTCCTCTTCGTCGGGCAAACAAATGCCACCGGTACTGTCCTCGGCGCAGGAGCTGCCTTCGTCGCATGTTCCACAGCTGCCACCACAGCCATCGCCACCACAAACCTGGTATTCGGGGTCTTGGGCGCACAGAGGCTCACATACGCACTGGCCGGTTGTCGGTGAGATATAGCTGGTCATGGGCTTACAATCGGTAAATTGTTTTGGGATGCAATTGGCATTGCCGTGGATGGTCCCGCTCACACATTGGGTGCCTGCTTCACAACAACGGTTAAATTTGCCGATGCAGATACGGTCTGGGAGTTTACAGCTGTCAATAGAGTGGCTGCAAGCTCTAAAACCACCTCCGATATCCTTGCAGGTACTACCAGCGGGGCAACAATCCAAGATGTGATTACCATCCTTATTCATACATTTGGTAGTGTTCGCCGGGCAGCTGTTTTGCCCTGGAACTTGCGGATTTTCGTAACTACAATACGCATGCCCAGCTACAGGAAATCCACTACTCACTCTGCAGGTTTGATCTTTTGTACAGCATATATTCGTTTTACTGCCATGGCAGACTTTCCAATCATCCTTTTGCTGCTGTGTACCGTAAGCATAGCAGGCTTCCTTTTTTTTGGGAGAGCATTTTGCGACTCTGATCTTTTTCCCAAAAACGGAAGTGTTAATGTGGTAACATGACTCCAAACCTGTTTGGCAGCAGGTTCCCGGGGGTTGATTGGGGTCTTTGCAGCCGAAGAAACCAGCGCCACAAGTGATGCCTTGATTCAAAGCGAAGGCGCCCATTGTATTGGAAGGGCCTGCATCGCTATCCAGCATATAAGGGTGACCGCCGTCGGGATAGCTGGCTTCTGTGGTATAAGGTGGAATTAGATAGTTACCACCATCTGGTACCCAGCCGGCATCAAAAGCTTCAATTAAGGCTTGTATGTAAGCCGATGCAGGGTCTTGACCTGCATCCGTCAGTTCACTTGTCTCACCACAGCTACAATCACCGCAGTTCTCAATTTCTGTCTGCAACTTACAATAACTGAAAGTTGATTCGCTGGTGCCGCCTTCGTAGATTTTGCACCGGCCAGTAAACACTTCCACGTTGTAGCCGCCCTCAGTGTCGGCGCTGCAGGTGCCTTGACCATTCAAAGCCGTGCAATCTGCATCTGTCATGCAACCAAAGATCAAACCTGCATCAAGCCACCATTGGCCTTGAGGCGCATTTGAACCGGCATCCGAAGGACTTGGCGTAGGGGTGCCGGCATCACTGGTTTCAGGCGGCACGACCGAACCCGCATCTGCTACAGGCGGTGGATTCTCAGAGCCACCTGCATCCAGCGTGACCACTTCTTGTT